>Ga0209276_100114_pt1 | contig 159794 bp, 148 predicted proteins | sample DewCreD2012metaG_3_FD_185473 | JGI IMG/M metagenome (GOLD analysis project Ga0209276, IMG submission 185473) | Hot spring sediment bacterial and archeal communities from British Columbia, Canada, to study Microbial Dark Matter (Phase II) - Dewar... ...
AGCTGTTGCTCAAAGCGCTTACGGCCGACCCGAGTCGGGTCAAACGCCTGACCGGCTGGCCATGGATAACCGACGCTCTCCTTTCGCTGCCCGCTTGATTACCGAACTATGTCATGCGAATTGGTATAAGAAAGCTTGGTCAGAAGCTCTTTGAGCGTTGTTGACATAAGCATGCTTATGTCAACAACCCGGTTTGGGGGTGTAGGTGAGGGCGTATTTGGCGGGATTAAAACCCGGCTTAATGGCCCGGTGCGGTGGGGCTAAGCCCCACCGCTGCCGAAGGTTGCCCTCAAGCGGGTGCTGCTCGAGGCCATCTGCTACGACTTGCGCATCCTGTGCTCTGCTGCCAGCCCGACCGATTCGAGCCGAACCTGGCCCCTCTAATCCGATTTTGTAAGACAAGCCCAGAAACGGATTTTTGAAGCTACATTCTGCGTTGCACAACAGCCGACGGGCCTCCAAGCGAGCTTCGGGCCGCGGGCGCCTGGCGGCGCGTTTGAAATGTGTGCGTAATCTGCTCGGGGTTACCGGACCGGTCGGGCACTTTGGGGCAGGAGGACCACAATATATTTGGGGCTATTGGCTCAGATGGGCACAATATGTTGTTTGGGGAGTGGTCGGTAAAACCGCCGGGCGGGAGCCCTTCGCAGGTTCGGGTCCTGCCCCCTCCACCGGAAACCGCCCGAGGTCCGGCCGCCGGTTCGGCAGTGCCGGGTCGAGGCTTTTCAGCCGTTGTTAGCCGGTGCCGGGTGATCAGCCGATAAACGGCGCCTTCCCCACAAACTCCCCGGATTCAACCTGTCGGAGCATGAATTCGGCTACATCGCCGGCCGACACCCGACGTCCCGGCGGCCGGTCAAGGCGCACCCGGTAGCGGCCGGTCAAGGCGCACCCGGTAGCGGCCGGTGGGCGGGCCCGGCGTAACAACCGGGGGCCGGACGCCGACCCACTCAATGCCGTCGGCTGATTGGAGCAGCTCGAGCTCCCGCCGCTTCGCCCCGTAAATGTGGCGGGCAAGCCGCCGCACCAGCCAGGCAGTAAGCCGGTCTGAAAGTCCCTTCTGGTCGCCCGGAAAGTCGACGGCCGCCCCCAGCACCGTTACCAGCCGCCTAACTCCGGTCCGGCGCATGGCCTCTACGATGTTTTGCACGGCAACAACGTGGGCTTCCTCGTCTGCCCGACTGTTCCGGCGGGGCCCCAGCGCGCTGAGTACGGCGTCGGCCCCCTGCACGACCTCGAGCACCCGGTCAAAATCCCGGGCATCCCCAACAACGACCCGCAGCCGCCCGTGGTTCAACTTCAGCCTGGCCGGGTCGCGGACCAGCACGACGACTTCGTGCCCGGCATTTAATGCCAGTTCGGTCAGGTGGCGGCCAATTCGACCGGTGGCCCCGAAAATCGCCAGTCGCACGGTCGGCCCCAGGTTGCAGGCGCCAGGCCCGGTAGGCTATGATAGCTCCGAACCGCTCAAGCCTGATCGCTGGAGTATACCCGATGTACCGCATCGGCGTTGATATCGGCGGAACATTCACCGACCTGGTCCTGCTGGATGATTCGGCCGGCGAGTGGCGGGTCGCCAAGACCCTGACAACTCCCGCCGCCCCGGAGGAGGCGGTGGCTACCGGACTGCGGGAACTGCTGGCGGAGACGAACCTTAAACCCGAAGTGGTCGCTCAGCTCATCCACGGTACGACCCTCGTCACCAACGCCATCATCGAACGCAAGGGAGCTCCCACCGGCCTCATCACCACCGAGGGCTTCCGGGATGTGCTGGAGATCGGTCGGGAGCACCGCTACGACATGTACGATATCTTCATCGAGCTCCCGAAGCCGCTGGTACCCCGGCACCTCCGGCTCGGCGTCCGGGAGCGGATACTCGACGACGGCTCGGTCTTAATTCCCCTGGATGAAGAGGGGGTACGGCGGGCGACCCGTCAGCTTGTGGCGGCTGGGGTCAAGGCTGTGGCCGTCTGTTTCCTGCACAGCTACGCAAACCCGGCCCACGAGCGACGGGCGGTCGAGATCATCCGGGCCGAGGCGCCCGGCCTCTGGGTCTCCCTCTCGTCGGAGGTGGCGCCCGAAATCCGGGAATACGACCGGTTCTCAACGGCCGTCGCCAACGTTTACGTCCGCCCGCTGGTAGACCGCTACCTGGCGACCCTGGTCGAGCGGGTCCGGGGACTGGGGCTCAACTGCGAGCTCTTCATCATGCTCTCCGGCGGGGGCGTCGCAACCGTTGACACCGCTCGCCAGTTTCCCATCCGGCTTGTCGAATCGGGGCCGGCGGCCGGGGCCCTCGCCGCCGCGTTCCTGGCGGCCGAGGCCGGCTTTCCGAATGTTCTGGCCTTCGACATGGGCGGAACGACGGCCAAAGCCTGTCTCATCGAGGACGGCCAGCCGCTTACGGCCCCGGAATTCGAGGTTGCCCGGGCCTACCGGTTCAAGAAGGGCAGCGGCCTGCCGGTGAAGGTGACTGTCATCGAGCTTATTGAAATCGGCGCCGGAGGCGGCTCCATCGCCTGGGTTGATTCGCTGGGTCTGCTCAAGGTCGGGCCGGAGTCGGCGGGGGCCGAGCCGGGGCCGGCCTGCTACGGTCGGGGCGGGACCGAGCCGACCGTCACCGACGCCGACCTGATCCTGGGTTACCTGGACCCGAATTACTTTCTGGGAGGCCGGATGCGCCTCGACCGGGCGGCGGCCGAAGCCGCCGTTGGCCGGCTGGCCGAGCGGCTGGGCCTGTCGCTGGTGGAGGCCGCCTGGGGCATCCACGAGGTGGTCACCGAGAACATGGCCGCGGCCGCCCGGGTCCATGCCATCGAGCGGGGCAAGGATATCCGCCAGTTTCCCCTCTTCGCCTTCGGCGGCGCCGGACCGATTCACGTCTATCGGCTGACCCAGAAGCTCGGGCTCAAACGCTTTATCTGCCCGCCCGGAGCCGGGGCGACCTCGGCCCTGGGCCTGCTGGTTGCCCCCCTTGCCTTCGACTTCGTTCGGAGCTACTACGGCGGTCTGGACGCCCTGGACTGGGCCGTCGTCAACCGCCTGCTGGCCGAGATGGAGGCCGAGGGGCGGGCCCTGCTTGGCCGGGCCGGAGTTGCCGCCGGAGATATTGTTGTAAGCCGCAGCGTAGACCTCCGGTATACCGGCCAGGGCCATGAGGTGAACGTCCCCCTGCCGGAGGGCCAGCTTGGTGAGGCCTCCGTCGGGGAAATCCTGCGGCGGTTCGTTGCGGAGTACCGGCGCCTTTACCACCGGGCGGGTCCCGAGGTGCCGGTGGAAGCCATTACCTGGCGGGTCAAAGTGGCCGGCCCGAAGCCGGCGATCGCCCCCCGGCGGGCCGGGCAGCGCCCCGGCCGGGTGGAGGACGCCCTTAAGGGTTTTCGGCCGGCCTACTTCGCCGAATACGGGGATTTTCGGCCCACCCCTGTTTACGACCGCTACGCCCTGAGCCCGGGCGCCGTCATCGAGGGCCCGGCGGTCATCGAGGAGCGGGAGTCCACGGTGGTGCTGGGTCCCCGGGCGGTGGCCCGGGTCGACGACCGGCTAAACCTGGTCGGTGAGCTGGTGTAGCCTGCTGGTATAATCTGTCCGGAACTCCGAATCACCGGCGGGGTGGATTATGACCGAGGTGCCTTCCGGCGGCCTGCCCGAGCTCAAAGTCTCGGCCGGGGTTGCGGATAAAATAGAGGAGCTTCGGCGCCTGCGGGAGCAGGCGAAGCTCGGCGGCGGCCTGAAACGGATCGAGCAGCAGCACGCCCGGGGCAAGCTTACCGCCCGGGAGCGAATCGAGCTCCTCCTGGACGACGGCACCTTCGAAGAGCTGGGGATGTTCGTCGTCCACCGGGCCACGGATTTCGGCCTGGATAAAGAAAAATACCTGGGCGACGGGGTCGTCACCGGCTACGGGCGGATTGACGGCCGGCTCGTCTACGTGTTTGCCCAGGATTTTACCGTGTTCGGCGGCTCCCTTTCCGAGACCCACGCCCAGAAGATCTGCAACATCATGGACCTGGCGATGAAAAACGGGGCCCCGGTCATCGGCCTTAACGATTCCGGTGGGGCCCGGATCCAGGAGGGGGTGGCAAGCCTCGCCGGGTACGCCGAAATCTTCCTCCGGAACGTTCTGGCATCGGGGGTCATTCCCCAGATCTCGGCCATTATGGGCCCCTGCGCCGGGGGTGCGGTCTACTCGCCGGCCCTGACCGACTTTATCATCATGGTTAAAAACACCAGCTACATGTTCGTAACCGGGCCCAATGTGGTGAAGGCCGTCACCCACGAGGACGTGACCTTCGAGGAGCTGGGCGGGGCGATGGTGCACAACGCCATAAGCGGCGTCGCCCATTTCGCCGCCGAAAACGAGGTCGAATGCCTCCAGCTAATCCGAAAGCTTCTAAGCTACATTCCCTCCAACAACATGGAAGACCCCCCGACCCTGCCCCCGACGGACGACCCGAACCGCATGGACGACGAGCTAAACTCCATCGTGCCCGACTCGCCGACGAAGTCGTACAACATGAAGGAGGTCATCCGGCGGGTTGTCGACCACGGGGAGTTCCTGGAGGTCCACGAGCACTGGGCCCAGAACATCATCTGCGGGTTTGCCCGCCTGAACGGCCGGTCGGTAGGGATCGTCGCCCAGCAACCCTCGGTCCTGGCCGGGGTTCTGGACATCACCGCCTCGGTGAAGGCCGCCCGGTTTGTCCGCTTCTGCGACTGCTTTAATATCCCGATTATCACCTTTGTGGACGTGCCGGGCTTTTTGCCGGGGGTAAGCCAGGAGCACGGGGGGATCATCCGCCACGGGGCCAAGCTCCTTTACGCCTACTGCGAGGCGACCGTCCCGAAGATAACCGTTATCACCCGCAAGGCCTACGGCGGCGCCTACGACGTTATGAGCAGCAAGCACATCCGGGGCGACATAAACTACGCCTGGCCGACGGCCGAAATTGCGGTGATGGGCCCGGACGGGGCGGTGAACATCATCTTCCGGGACGAGATCGCCAGCTCCCCTGACCCGGAGGCAACCCGGGCCCGCCTGGTTGAAGAATACGTGGCGAAATTCGCAAACCCGTACGTGGCGGCCGGCCGGGGGTATATCGACGACGTCATTGAACCCCGGGAGACGCGGCCCAGGCTCATCGCCGCCCTGGAGATGCTCAAAAACAAGCGGGATTCGAATCCTCCGAAAAAGCACGGCAACATCCCCCTGTGAACGGCCTTTTTTCGCGGATCCTGATTGCGAACCGGGGCGAGATCGCCGTCCGGGTTATCCGGGCCTGCCGGGACCTGGGAATCTCGCCGGTGGCGGTCTACAGCGAGGTCGACCGCCAGGCCCTCCACGTTCGCCTGGCCGATGAGGCCTACCTGCTGGGCCCGGCCCCGGCCCGAGAAAGCTATCTTAACATCGACCGCATTATCGAGCTGGCCCGCCGGGCCGGGGCGGAGGCCATCCACCCGGGCTACGGGTTTCTTTCGGAAAACCCGGAGTTTGCCGCGGCCTGCGCCCGGGCCGGCATCGTCTTCATCGGCCCGCCGCCGGAGGCCCTGCGGGCCGCCGGGGAAAAGACGGCCGCCAGGGAGCTTGCCCGCCGGGTGGGGGTGCCGCTGGTGCCCGGCAGTGACGGTCCGGTCTCCGACGACGAGGCCCGCCGGGTTGCGGAGGGCATCGGCTACCCGGTGGTTATTAAGGCCGCAGCCGGGGGCGGGGGGAAGGGGATGCGCATCGTCCGCTCGGCCGAGGAGCTTGGGTCGGCCCTGCGCCTGGCCCGGAGCGAGGCCCTTTCCGCCTTCGGGGACGATTCGGTTTACATCGAAAAATACATCGACCCGGCCCGCCACATCGAGATCCAGGTGCTCTGCGACGCCTACGGCAACTGCGTCCACCTGGGCGAGCGGGAGTGCTCGATTCAGCGCCGCTACCAGAAGCTGATTGAGGAGTCGCCCTCGCCGATAATGGACCCGGCCCTCCGGGCCGAGATGGGGGAGGCGGCCCTGGCCATCGTCCGGGCGGCCGGCTACGTCAACGCCGGCACCTGCGAGTTTATCGTCGGGCCGGACCGCAAGTTTTACTTTCTCGAGGTCAACGCCCGGATTCAGGTTGAGCATCCGGTCACCGAGCAGGTGACGGGCATCGACCTGGTGGTGGAGCAGATAAGGATTGCCGCCGGCCAGCGGCTCGGGTACACCCAGAAGGAAGTCGTCCAGCGGGGCTGGGCCATCGAGTGCCGGGTCTACGCCGAGGACCCGGACAACAACTTTCTGCCCTCGGCCGGGCAGGTGGTTGCCCTGCGGGAGCCTTCGGGTCCGGGCATCCGGGTGGACAGCGGCCTTTACCTGGGCCAGCGGGTGACCATTGATTACGACCCGATGCTTTCGAAGGTTATCGCCTGGGGCCGGGACCGGCGGGAGGCCATCGCCCGGATGCTCCGGGCCCTGGACGAGTACGAGGTGGCCGGGCCGAAGACGACGATTCCGTTTCACCGGGCGGTCCTTCGGGACCCCCGGTTTCAGGCCGGGGAGTTCGACACCGGCTACGTGGCCAGGCACTGGCGGGGTGCGCCGGTTCCCGAGGACCTGCTGGTGAAGGCGGCGGTGGCGGCCGCGGTGGACTTTCACCGGCGGCCGAAGGCCGCGGCCGCCGGACAGCCTGCGGCGGTCCAGTCTCAGGAGAGCCCCTGGAAACTGGCGGGCCGGTGGGCGGCCCTGCGCAGCCGCTGAGCCGATGGCCGAGTACGTCGTCCGGGTTGGGGAGCGGGAGTTCCGGGTCGCCGTAACCGAAGAGGCGGGCGGGCTCAAGGTGAGGGTTGGGGACGGGGTCTTTTTCGTTGACTTTGCCCGGCTGGAAGCGGAGCCCAGGTTAAGCCTTATCCTCAAGGCTGAGCCGGAAGCCGCCGGCGGCGAAAGCGTCGAGGTTGTCCGGGACGAGCGGGGCCGGCTTTACCCGGCGGGTATTCCCGTGGAGGCGGAGGTGGTGCCGGCCCGGCTGGCGGCCCTCGAGCAGGTGCGGCGGGGGGTGGAGGGGGGTGCGGCCCGGCCGGTGGAGGTGAAGGCCCCGATGCCCGGGCTGGTGGTGCGGGTTGGGGTTGAACCCGGGCAGGTGGTGCGGCGGGGGCAGGTGCTGGTGGTGCTCCAGGCGATGAAAATGGAGAACGAGCTTTCGGCCCCCCGGGACGGCACCGTTCGGGAAATCCGGGTCAGGGCCGGCCAGGCGGTCGACCACGGCGAGGTCCTGGCCGTGCTAGAATAGTGTGGAAAAACCGCACCTGAGAGGGGCCGGCTTGCAGGACCAGAGCCACAGCGCCGCCGAGTGGTACGAAAAGACTTATGGGCCGGCCAGGGCCCGGGCCGGCGAACGGCAGGAGCGGTTCGAAACGCTATCCGGCATTGAGATTAAGCCCCTCTACACCCCCGAAGACCTGGCCGGCTGGGATTACCACAGCAGACTGGGCTACCCGGGGGAATACCCGTACACCCGTGGAATTCAGCCGACCATGTACCGGGGTCGGCTCTGGACCATGCGCCAGTACGCCGGCTACGCCGACGCTGAGGAGAGCAACCGGCGTTACAAGTTCCTGCTGGAGCAGGGCCAGACCGGCCTTTCCGTGGCATTCGACCTCCCAACCCAGATCGGCTACGATTCGGACGACCCCATGGCTCAGGCCGAGGTCGGCAAGGTCGGGGTCGCCATCGACAGCCTCGAGGACATGGAGCGCCTCTTTGACGGCATCCCCCTCGATAAAGTGAGCACGTCGATGACGATTAATGCCACGGCCCCGATCCTGCTGGCCATGTATATTGCGGTCGCAAAGAAGCAGGGTGTCGACCCCAAGGAGCTTTCGGGAACGATTCAGAACGATATCCTCAAAGAATATATTGCCCGGGGCACTTATATATTTCCGCCGGGGCCTTCCCTCCGGCTCATCGTCGACGTCTTTAAATACTGCGCCGATTACCTGCCGAAATGGAACCCGATAAGCATCAGCGGCTACCACATGCGGGAGGCCGGGGCCACCGCCGTCCAGGAGGTGGCCTTTACTTTTGCTAATGCTATTGCTTACGTTTCGGCCGCCGTCAAGGCCGGGCTGGATGTCGACCGGTTTGCGCCCCGCCTCTCGTTTTTCTTCGTGGCCCAGAGCAACCTCTTCGAAGAGGTGGCAAAATTCCGGGCGGCCCGCCGGCTCTGGGCGGAGATCATGCGGGAGCGGTTTGGGGCCCGCGACCCCAGGTCGTGGCTCCTGCGGTTTCACACGCAGACGGCCGGGGTGAGTCTGACCGCCCAGCAGCCCCTCAATAACGTGATTCGGACGACGGTCCAGGCCCTGGCGGCCGTGCTGGGCGGCACCCAGTCCCTGCACACCAACGCCTATGACGAGGCCCTGGGGCTGCCCACCGAAGCCTCGGCCCAGCTGGCTCTCCGAACCCAGCAGATTCTGGCCTACGAGACCGGCGTCGCCGACACCATCGACCCCCTGGCCGGCTCGTACTACGTCGAGTGGCTTACGGACCAGCTGGAGTGCCGCATCCGGGATTACATTCGGACGATTGATGAAATGGGTGGGGCGCTGGCGGCCATCGAGTCGGGCTACATTCAGCGGGAAATCCAGGAGTCGGCCTGGCGGTTCCAGCAGCAGGTGGAATCGGGCGAGCGGATAATAGTTGGGGTGAATAAATTCACGACGGCGGAAGAGGTTCAGGTCCCGATTCAGCGGGTGGACCGGGCCGCCCAGTTGCGGCAGGTCGAACGGGTCCGGGACCTGCGCCGGCGGCGGGACAACCGGCGGGTTGAGGCGGCCCTCGCCCGGCTTGAGGAGGTCGCCCGCAGCAACGAAAATACCATGCCTGCCATTCTGGAGTGCGTCGAGGCCTACGCCACCATCGGCGAAATCTGCCGGGTCCTGCGCCGGGTTTTCGGCGAATACAAGGAGCGGGTGGTTTTCTAGCCGTGAAGCCGAAGCGGGTTGACCACATCGCCATCGCCGTCCGGGACCTGGGAGCGGCCCTGGCCTTTTTCCGGGACCGGCTCGGCCTCGAGGTTGAACACGTCGCAACGGTCGAGCGGGACCGGGTTCGGGTGGCGTTCCTGCCGGTGGGTGAAACTCACCTGGAGCTGCTGGAGCCCCTCGATGGTGAGGGTCCGGTTGCCAGGTTTCTTGAGCGCCGGGGGGAGGGGCTCCATCACATCTGCCTGGAGGTTGACGATATCGAGGCCGCCCTGGGGGAGCTTGGGGCGGCGGGGGTTGAGCTCATCGACCGGGAGCCCCGGCCGGGGGCGGAAGGTCTGGTGGCGTTTATCCACCCGAAGAGCAGTCGAGGGGTCCTGCTGGAGCTGGTTCAGAAGCCGGGGGAGGTGGGTTGATGACCGAGGAGCGCAAGATCCGGGTGCTGATTGCGAAGCCAGGCCTGGACGGGCACGACCGGGGGGCGAAAGTTATCGCCCGGGGCCTCCGGGATGCCGGTATGGAAGTGATTTATACCGGCATCCGGCAGACGCCGGAGATGATCGTCAATGCGGCCCTCCAGGAGGACGTGGACGTCATCGGCCTGAGCATCCTTTCCGGCGCCCACCTGGAGCTGGTGCCCCCGATAATGGAGCTTCTGCGGGAAAAGGGCCTCGACGACGTGATCGTGCTGGTCGGGGGCATCATCCCGAACGAGGACAAGCCCCTCCTGAAGGCGATGGGCGTCGCCGAGGTCTTCGGCCCGGGAACACCGGTAACGGAGATCGCCAGCTACATCAGGCGGGCTGTGAAGGAAAAATATTCGGCCGCGTCCGGCCAGCGGGGCTGAATCCTGCGGGTGCCCCCAGGGGGACTCGAACCCCCGTTTCCACCTTGAGAGGGTGGCGTCCTTGGCCTCTAGACGATGGGGGCAGGAACCTGCCAGAAAGATTATACGGCTACCCGCCCCCGTCCTGCCACCCCGAATGGCCTGGCGGGCGCGGCCGGCGCGAAAACTGCGGAGGGGGTTAACTTGGACCGGGAAATCCGGCTCGGCCGAGGGGTCTATGAGGTCAGGTCGGTGGGCGAAGCTGCTGAGGCCTACGTCGAGGCCCTCACAGCCCACGGGGTAGAGTACCTGTTTCTCAACCCCGGCACCGACACCTTCCCGGTTCAGGAGGCCCTGGTCAAACTCCAGAGCCTCGGTCGGCCCGTGCCCAGAACCGTGCTGTGTCTGTTTGAGGTGGTCGCCCTGGCTGCGGCCCACGGCTACTTTGCGGCCACCGGGCACCCCCAGGCCGTCCTGGTCCACGTGGACGTGGGTACCCAGAACCTGGGGGGCATGGTCCACAACGCCCAGCGGGGCCGGGCGGCGGTGCTCATTTCGGCCGGCCGGGCCCCCTACACCACCGACCCCAGTCAGCGGGGAACCCGCGACACCTACATCCACTGGCTGCAGGAGCAGTTCGACCAGCACGGCATCGTCCGCAACTACGTCAAGTGGGACTACGAAGTGCGCCGGCCTGACCAGGTGGGTGAGGCGGTTACACGGGCGTTTCAGATCGCCGCCAGCGACCCGCCGGGTCCGGTCTACCTGACGCTGCCCAGGGAAGTATTGATGACTTACCTGGGCGAGGCGAAGATTTACCGGCCCGAACGGTTCCGGCCGGCAAAGGTTGGGGCCGGCGACCCGGCCGCTTTGAAAGAGGCCGCCCGGCTTCTGGTCGGGGCCCGGTCTCCGGTGGTGCTGACGGCCACCACCGGCCGGACCCGGGCCGGATTCGAAGGGCTGGTCCGGCTGGCGGAACTGCTCGCCCTGCCCGTGGTGGAATGGCGGGACCGGGCAAACTTTCCGGCGAACCACCCGCTGCACCAGGGCTTTGACCCGGGCCCGTTCCTGGAAACCGCCGACGTGGTCCTCGTCCTGGACCACGACGTGCCGTACATTCCGACCCGGCAACCCGTTAACCCTGACGCGACCGTTATCCAGGTTGACCTCGACCCGGTCAAGGACCGCATACCCCTCTGGACGTTCCCGGTCGACCTTCCGGTCCGGGCCGACACCGGCCAGGCGCTGGGTCTGCTCGCCGATTTTGCGGCCGAAATGCTTACCGCCGGCGACCGCGCCCGGGTTGAGGCCCGCCGGGCCGAGCTCGAGGCCCGCCACCGGAGACTTGTGGCCGACTGGGAAGAACGGGCCCTTAACAAGGCCGCCGCCCGGCCCATTGCGACCGAGTGGCTCGGGTACTGTCTCGGTCAGCTCTACGCCGAGGCCCCGGACTGCATCTTTGTGGATGAGACCGTCACCAGCAACCGGCTCCTCTGGCCCTACGTCCGGCCGGCCGAGCCGGGCACCTGGTTTGGCAGCGGGGGGTCGGCCCTGGGGTGGGGCCTCGGGGCGGCCCTCGGGGTGAAGCTGGCGAACCCCGACCGGCCGGTGATCCTTGCCGTCGGGGACGGGTCCTTCGTCTTCGGCGAGCCCCTGGCGGCGTTCTGGGCCGCGGTGAATGCCGGGGCGCCCTTTATGGCCGTCATCTTCAACAACACCTGCTACAACGCAACGAAGCAGCCGCTGGTGGCCGCCTACCCGGAAGGCTATTCGGTCCGGTACAATAAGTTTGTCGGGGTCGACCTGCTCCCGGCACCCAGCTACCACCGGCTGGCCGAAGTCGTCGGGGGCTACGGCGAGCGGGTTGAGGACCCGGCCGAGCTTCTGCCGGCCCTCCGCCGGGGCCTCGCCCGGATTCGGGAGGGTCAGCCGGTAATTCTCGACGTCATCCTGGCCCACCCATGACCGTCGAGACCCGCACCGGAAGGACCATTCAGCCGGCCGGTCAGGACCTGATGGCCCAGGACCGGCGCTACCTGGAAATTCTGGACCCCTGGCCGGGAAGCCGGATCCTCCACCTGGGGTGCGGCGACGGCCGGCTCACCCTGCGGCTTGCCGGGGCGGTTGGGGGCTACGGGCGAGTTGTGGGGGCTGACACCGAAGCTGAAGCCCTCGGCCTGGCGCGGGGTCAGCTTGGCGACTTTCGCCTGGCCGGGGTTGTCGATTACGTCCGGTTTGATGGTCAGAACCTGCCCTTTAAGACGGGCACCTTCGGAGGCGCCCTGGTCACCGAAGCCCTGGCAGCCGCACCTGACCCCGTCGCCCTCATCGGAGAGGTCCGGCGGGTTGTGGGCCGGGGCCGGCGGCTGGTGTTTGTTCAGACGGACTGGGAGACGGCGATCTTCAACGCCGCCGACCCTGAGCTTGCCCGGAAGGTCGTCGGGGTCCTGCGGGAGGCCTGGCCGGGGGCGACCCTGGGCCGTCAGCTCTTCGGACTGGCCCGGCGGGCCGGCCTGCGGGACATGTGGGCCGAGATTTACGTCCTTTACAACACCGAATTCCGGGAGCCGCTTTACGGCCACTTCGTCGCCACAAGGCTGGTCAAGGAGGCCCTTGTCGACGGCGGCAGGCTCCCGGCCTCCGACTACGAGGCCTGGCTGGCCGCCCTCCAGCGGGCGGCCGATTCGGGCGAGTTTTTCTTCAGTATTAACCGGTATATCTGTATTGCCACGGCCTAGTTGACAGCGTTCCCCCGACTGGCCTTATAATCCAGCAGCCGAAATCTACTTCCGGTGAAAGGAGGGGGTACCAGTGTATCCGGTAAGGATTTCCCGGAGGACGCTTTTAAAGGCGGGGCTTTTTGGGGGCGCTGGGCTTATGCTGGGCGCCTGCCAGCCGACGACCGGCTCGCCGGCGCCGGCCCCCGGACCGGCCCAGCCGGCGGGCCCGGCCAAGCTGGTCTTCAGCAGCGGTCCGACCGGCGGTTCGTGGATTCCCCTGGCCGGGGCCGTTTCGGAGCTGGTCAAACAAAGGGCGCCCGAAATCGAGATCACGGTGGAGCCGGGGGCGACTTACGTAAACATCGAGAAGCTGGCGGCCGGCAAGGCCGACCTGGGCTGGGCAAACCTGGACGGGTTCTACGATGCCCTGGAGGGGCGGCCGCCCATGCGCTCGAAGGTCACCAACGTTTACTACATGATGTACATGTACCCGAACGTCTTTCAGGTGGCCGTTCCTGAGGACTCGGGCATCCGGTCGTTCCGGGACCTCAAGGGCCGGTCGGTTGCCCTGCCGCCCCAGGGCAACTCTTCCCTGATTGCCTGGGAGGCCGCCCTCAAGGCCCACGGGATGACCATCCAGGACTTCGGCACCGTCTCGTACGGGTCCATTGCCGACCACGTCGAGCTCATCAAGAACCGCCAGGCCGATGCCATGGGGTGGTTTACGACCGTGCCGGCCAGCTTCATGCTCGACCTGGGTACCAGCCGGAAGATGCGGATTATCAGTTTTGACGACGAGGCCCTCAAGAAGATTGAGGAGATTAATAAGGGCTACCGCAAGCACATCATCCCGGCCGGAACCTACCGGGAGCAGGGCCAACCGGACCAGGCGGTCACCTTCCAGACGCCGACCATCATGATCGTCCGGGCCGAGCTTCCCGAGGACCTGGTCTACCGGATCACGAAGATCCTGGTCGAAAACAAGGATGAGCTGGCCCGGGCCGTCTCGGCGATCAAAAACACCCAGAAGTCTGAGATGGGCCAGGACCTGGGCGTCCCGTACCACCCCGGCGCGCTGAAGTACTATAAAGAGGCCGGCTTCGTAAAGTAGCAACCAGCCCGGTCCTGGCAGACGGAGGTCTTACCATTGGGCCGTCGGCCGGCCTTCAGGGGCCGGCCGACGGCGGGTCGCGGAGGATTCAAAGGTGAGAAACCCGGCTGGCATTGTGGGTAAGCTCATCGCCCTGACGGCGGTAGTGATGTCTCTTTACCACATCTACTACCGCCTGGTTCCCAGCCTCAACATTCCCGTTGCACCCGGGTTCGTCATCCGAATCGGCCCGGTGGATTCGCTGGTCCTGCGAGATATCCATCTTCTTTTTAGCCTCGTCCTCGTCTTCTTTCTTTACCCGCTGCGTAAGGGGCTTGGGCCGCGCATTCCCGTTTACGACCTGATTTTCGCGGCCCTCTCCGTTGTCGTCACCGGCTACCTGCTGGTGCGCTATGAATACGTGGTTACCCGGTTTGCCACCGTTCACCCTCTGGAGCCGGCCGACTTCGTCATGGCCGGCCTGGCCATTTTGCTGGTTCTGGAGGCTACCCGCCGCTCTATCGGCCTGGCCCTGCCGGTAACCGCCCTGGCTTTCATCGCCTACGGGTTTTTGGGACCTTACCTGCCCGGCTTTTTAAATCACCGGGGAATGAGCCTTGAGCTCATCCTGGACCAGACGTATTTGACGACGGAGGGGATTTTCGGCATCCCCCTGGGGGTCTCGGCCACTTATGTTATTTTGTTTGTTATCTTTGGGGCGTTTCTTGAGAAGTCCGGGGCCGGCCAGTTCTTTATGAATTTCGCCAACGCCCTGATGGGCCGGTCCCGGGGCGGGCCGGGAAAGGTTGCGGTGGTTTCGAGCAGCCTTTTTGGCACCATCTCCGGGAGCGCCGTGGCCAACGTGATGGTGGACGGCTGGCTAACCATCCCGATGATGAAGCGGACCGGCTTCAAGGCCGAGAGCGCCGCGGCCATTGAGGCCACGGCCTCCACGGGCGGTCAGATCATGCCCCCGGTGATGGGCGCGGCCGCCTTTGTGATGGCCGAATTCGTTGGCAAGCCCTACTCGCAGATCGCCCTGCACGCGGCCATCCCGGCCGTCCTCTATTACGTGGCCCTCTTTGCGGCGATCCACTTCGAGGCCATCAAGACCGGCCTGCGGGGTCTCTCCCGGGAAGAGGTCCCGCCCCTGCTGGGCGTTCTCTGGCGGCAGGGCCACCTCCTTGTGCCTGTGATCATTCTGTTTGTCCTGCTGGTCCAGGGCTACACGGCCAGCTACGCCGCCCTGGTCGCCACCGCCGCCGTCATCGTCCTCAGCTGGCTCCGAAAGGAGAGCCGCATCACCCCCGCCAGGGCGGTCGAAGCCCTCAAAGAGGGGGCGCTCAATACCTTGCCCGTGGCCATGGCGACCGCCTGCGCCGGGATCATCATCGGCATTATCCTGCAGACCGGTCTGGCCCTTAAGTTCACCAGCTTCTTGCTGTCGGCGGCCGGCGGAACCCTCATCCCGGTGCTGGTCATTACGATGGTGGCCGGGTTGATCCTGGGCATGGGGATGCCGACCACCCCGGCCTACATCGTCCAGGCCGCCCTGCTGGCCCCCGCCATCGAGCGGCTGGGAGTTGACCGGACGGCCGCCCACATGTTTATTTTCTATTACTCGTGCCTGTCGGCGGTGTCGCCGCCGGTGGCCCTGGCCGTCTACGCCGCCGCCTCCATCGGCCACGCCAACCTCTGGAAGGCTGGCCTTCAGGCGATGAAGTTTGCGGCTGCCGGCTTCATCGTGCCCTTCTTCTTCGTCTTTAACCCGGAGCTTCTCATGATGGGCGAACCCGCCCAGGTGGTGCGGGCAACCATCACCTCGACGGTGGGGTCGGTTGTCCTCGCCGCCGGCCTGCAGGGTTACTTCCTCCGGCCGGCTAACTTGATTGAACGGTTGTTGTTCATTGCGGGCGCCCTGCTCCTCATCGACCCGGGGCTCACAACGGATATAATTGGGGTCGTGCTGGTCGTGGTTGGCCTTGTCCTTCAGCGCCTGCGGCCGGCGCCGGTCCAGGTCCGGGCCGCCGAGCCGGAAGGAGATTGAGCCTTGCGTCTGGAAGAGCTTGCCGAAGCCGCGGCCGTAACTTTAATAATCCTGGCGGTCTTTGCCCTTACCTTTGCCTACGGGGTTCTGCGCCTCTACCAGCGCTGAGGTTCGGGCCGGCCCCGCAAAACCCGTAACGGAGGCAGCGAATGCAGTTTGAACCCCTGAACGAGACCGAGCTGGCGGCCCTCCGGCAACTTACGTCCCCCACTGTCGCCAACGCCATCGAGGTCTTCAATATCCGGCCCCGAACCGAGGGGTTCATGCGGCCGGGAATCCACTGCATGTTCCCCGAGCTCGGACCGATGGTCGGGTATGCGGTCACCGCCACCATCCGGGCGTCGGTGCCCTCGCCCGGTCCAGGCTATCTGCAGGCTTTTAACCTTTGGGAAGCGGTCCTCAATACCCCGCCGCCCCGGGTTGTGGTTCTGCAAGATCTGGACGACCCGCCCGGCCTCGGGGCCTTCTGGGGGGAGGTTCAGGCCAATATTTACAAGGCCCTCGGCTGTGTCGGAACGGTTACCAGCGGCGGCGTCCGGGACCTCGAGGAGGTCCGGGCCCTGGGCTTTCAGTTTTTTGCGGCTACCGTGTCAGTTTCCCACGCCTACGTCCACGTCGTTGAGGTGGGGGTCCCCGTAACCGTCGGCGGACTCACCGTCCGGCCCGGTGACCTGCTGCACGGCGACCGCCACGGGGTCGTTCAGATTCCCCACGAGGTCGCCCGGGAGATCCCCAGGGCCGCCCGGGAGCTGGAGGCCCGGGAGCGGGCCATCATCGAGGTCTGCCGGTCGCCGGACTTCTCGGTCGAGCGGCTTAAGGAGGTCTACAGCCGCCGTTAGGGCCGCCCGCGTCGGCGCAGTCGTTGGGGTTCTCGGCGCAGTAGGGCGTGGTTCCCGGCAGATAGGGTCTCAGGCGGGCAACTAGCCGGTAAACCGCCTCGATTGCCTGCCGGAGACCCGGTACGTAATAGAGGCGGACCAGGTCCGACCGGCCGAGGGCCCAGGCGAGGGCCGCCGCCACCGCCGCCCCGCCCCGGTGGCGGCGGCCGCCGGGTTCGACGGCCCACGCGGCCTGCTCGCAGTCGGACCGGGTCAGACCCAGGCTTTCCGGGGCGCCCGGCCGCTGGCAGGGTACGGCCCGGACCCGCCCGGCCCGGTCGAGCCGGCCGAGCCAGCGGACAACCCCGGTGCAGAAGCCGCACTCCCCGTCGAAGACCACAATCAGCTGGCCGTCCACCTCTGCTTATACTACTAACGGAATGGTGAGGGTTTTGCGGGCCGCCGCCCTCGGCCTTCTCCTGGCGCTCATTCTCCTGCCGGGCCGGCTCTTCGCCCAGCCCGACCCGGCTGAAGTCGTCCGGACCCTCAGCCGCGCCGACATCTACATCGAGCCGGCGATGGCCAACCGGCTCTCGGCCGCCGAACGGGAGCGGCTTCTGGCTAAGGCCGCCGAGCTGCGGGGCCGCGGCTGGACGGTCAAGTTCGTGCTGGTCTCACGCCAGCCGGCCGGCTTTCAAACCCTGGGGGAGTTCACCGCCGAGCTTCACCGGTACCTGGGCCTGGGCGACGGGCTCATCATCGTCGCCAGCCAGAATGCCGTCTCCGCCCGGACCGACCGCCTCAGCCGGGAAGATACCCAGCGGCTCACCGACGCCAGCCGGCGGGTATTCACGGCCGAAGGCTACGCCGCCGGGATGACCTATCTGGCAGACCTGGTCGTGGCCGAAGCGGAAGCCCGGAGCGCCGCCGGCCGCACGACCGCCGCCATCCTGGTGGGGCTGCTGGTCGTACTGGCTTTTGGCCTGGTCGGCTTCCTGGCGGTGCGAAGCGGGTCGGCCCGACGCGGCCGCCTTGCCCGGCTCAGGGAGTGGCACGCCGGGCTTACGGCCGCGGCCCTCGAGTTTGACCGGGCCGTCGGTCCGGCCCCAACGTCGCCCCGGGCGCAGGACGCCCGGCGGAGCCTCGACCTGGCCCTGGACCAGCTGGCCGAGGCCGGCGCCGAGCTTGAGCGCCTTGGCCGCCGCGGGCTTTTGGGGCCGTCCCCGCGGGAGCTGGACGAGGTGGCCCGCAGCCTGGCGGAGGTTCGCAACCGGCTGGCCACCCTGGCCGGGAGCCTGGCCGACGAGCTTCCAGAGCTTAAGGGGATTCAACTTCCCGACGTCAGCGCGCCCCGAACCGCAACCGAAATGCCCCTGGCCTGCTTCTTCTGCGCCCGACCCCTCCGGCCGGATGAGGCCCGGGAAGTCGTGCTGGACTTCGGGGGCGAGCGGCGCCGGGTGGTGGTCGACCCCGAGCACTACGAGGCCCTGCGCCGGGGCGAGTACCCGCCCGTCCGGACCGTTGAGGTGGGCGGGCGGCCGGTTCCCTGGTTCGAGGACCCCAACTTCGACCCCCGGCGAGACTACCGGCCCAGCTATTCGGGGATCGGCCTGCCGGAGCTGCTGATCCTCTGGGGCCTGATGAGCCACCCGGTCACCGTCATCACCGCGCCGGTGGAGGCTTCCCGCCCGGAACCGGCCGACGACGGCCGGGATACGTGGTTCGAGTCGCCCTTCTTCGGTCCGCCGGGCTCCGGGGCTGAGGAGGCCGCCGAAAGCCCCTTTGACTTCGGAACAGAACCCGGCAACCAGGCCGCCGAAAGCGACTTCGACCTGGACATTGGGGATGCGGGCGACTTCGACGCCGGCTTTGACGTGGACGCCGGACCCGACGGCTGAGCAGGACCGTCAGTCGTCTGGAAGCAGGGCCCGAACGACCCCTTCCGCGTCCGAGAGGTCCTTGAAGACCAGGTCGGCCCCGGCCGCCCGGAGGGCTTCTTCGTCAAAGATGCCGGTGGCGACGGCGACCGTGCGGGCGCCGACGGCCTGCCCGGCCCGGACATCCTCCGGGGTGTCGCCCACCAGAATTATCCGGTCCGGCGGCAGGCTCAGGCTGAAGCGGCGAAAGCAGCGGCGCACGGCATCCCGGGCGATGTCGGCCCGGTCGGGGTAGAGGTCGCCGAAGCCGCCCTCGGCAAAGTAGTCGGCCAGGCGGAAGTGGCTCAGCTTGAGGAAGGCCGAGTAGCGGAAGTTTCCGGTGCAGAGGCCCAGGCAGGCGCCGTTGCGGCTGAGCAGGTCCAGGACCTGGGGCACGCCGGGCATCAGCCGGCCCTTGGTCGACTCTTCGAGGGTGACGGGCAGGTGGCGGAAAAACGCCAGCTTGATGGCGTGGGCCAGGTCCGGATGGTCATCCGGATTCAGGCCGGCCCGCTGGAGGATTTCGCCGATCAGGGCCAGGTCGGTCCGGCCGGCGTAGAGCATGCCGTCGAGGTCCACCGGCCTGCCCAGCACCTCTTCGGCCGCAAGCTTGAGGGCGCGGCTGCCCGCCCCGCCCGTGTGGAGCAGGGTCTGGTCGATGTCAAAGAGGACCAGCAGCTTCGGCGGGGTCCGGTTGAACTCAGCCGGCATGACGGAATCCCGTCTCGGCCATGGTCAGGGGCTGCCCGTCCCGGAGCCAGCGCGCATTCACCACCTCGGCGATGAAGACGACGCTGTCCCCGGCGTCGGCCTCCGAGAGCACCTTGCACTCAATGTACCCGAGGGCGTTGGCCGGAACCGGACAGCCGTTGTCGGCGTAGAAGTGCTCGACCTGGAAAATCTTGTCGGGAACCCGCTTCCAGGGCTTACCCAGCAGGCCGGCAAGTTCCCGGGAACCCGAGGGCAGGACCGCCAGCGTGAAGATGCCCGAGGCCCGGATCAGGTCGATGGAGTGGCCGTCTTTCTGAACCGAGAGGGCGATGAGCGGCGGGTCGAAGGAGACCTGGGTGCACCAGTTGGCCGTGAAGGCGTTTGTGTCGTCGCCGTTGCGGCAGCCAACGATGTACAGACCGTAAGTGAAGGCCCGCAGTACCCGCTTTTTCGCTTCAGGGTCCATCTCGCCCTCCCGCTCAATTAAGATAAGGCAGGCCGGCGGCGGCCGTCAATTTCGAAGGGTCGCCCCACTCCGGCCCGCCGGTGTAAACTTCCGGGTGGGAAGGTTTAAACCGCCGGACTGCGGGGAGGCGACCATGAGCGGCACGACCGGGCCGGCTGCCTGGGTTAAGATGGCGAGGATCCTCTGGGCCCTGGGCCGTGAGACCTTCCGGCCGCCCCGGCCCATCGCCCCGGTTCGGGAGCCCCGGCGGGCCTGGGACCCGTCCCTCTGGGCGAGCCGGATTCCGTTCCGCCAGGCGCACAACATCGGCGAGGTCTTTCGGGCAATCTGGGAGAACCGCGATAACCTGGACTACGCCTGGGCGATCCTGAGCCAGGGGGTCTGCGACGGCTGCGCCCTCGGCACAAGGGGCCTGCGGGACTGGACGATGGCCAACATCCACCTCTGCAACATCCGGCTCCGGCTCCTGCGGCTCAACACCATGCCGGCCCTGAACCCCGACCTCCTGGCCGACGTCGGTCCCCTGGCCGGCCGAACGTCCCGGGAGCTGCGGGCCCTGGGCCGCCTGCCCTACCCCATGGTCCGCCGGCGGGGCGAGCCCGGCTTCCGCCGTGTCTCCTGGGACGAGGCCCTGGAACTGGTCGCCGAACGGATCCGGTCAACCCGCCCCAACCGGACCTGTTTTTACATGACCAGTCGGGGCGAGCCGAACGAAAATTACTACGCCCTGCAGAAGGCCGCCCGGGCCATCGGGACGAACAACATCGATAACGCCGCCCGGATCTGCCATTCGCCCAGCACCCTGGCTCTCAAGGCCCAGCTTGGGGTCGCCGCCACGACCTGCTCTTACCGGGATATTATCGGCACCGACCTGGTCGTCTTTATCGGCTCGAACGTTGCCAATAACCAGCCGGTCATGATGAAGTATCTTTACTACGCCAAAAAGGCCGGAACCAGGGTCGTGGTGGTGAATCCCTACCGGGAGCCGGGGATGGAGGCGTATTTCGTGCCCTCCGACCTCGAGAGCGCCCTCTTTGGTACCCGCATCGCCGACCGGTTCTTCCAGGTCCGGCCCGGCGGGGATATCGCCTTTCTGGTCGGGGCCGCCAGACACATGCTGGCCCAGGGCTGGTTTGACCGGAACTTTATTGCGAATCACACCGCCGGATTCGAGGAATTCGCCGCCGCCGTGCAGCAGACGTCCTGGGAGGACCTGGAGGGAGCCAGCGGCCTTTCCCGGGCCGAGATGCTGGCCTTTGCCGAGCTCGTTGGCCGGGCCGAGCGGGCGGTCTTTGTCTGGGGAATGGGCATTACCCAGCACACCTGCGGGGAAGACAACGTCCACGCCATCATCAACCTGGCCCTGCTGAAAGGCTTTGTCGGGCGGCCCGGCTGTGGGCTCATGCCGATCCGCGGCCACTCCGGGGTTCAGGGTGGGGCGGAGATGGGGGCGTACGCGACCGTATTTCCCGGAGGCCTCCCCATCAATCCCGAGAATGCCCGCCGTCTCTCAGAGCTGTGGGGCTTTCCGGTGCCCGACCAGCCGGGGCTTACGGTTCCCGAGATGCTGGATGCGGCCCTCGCCGGCAAAATCGACGTGTTGGTCTCCGTGGGGGGCAGTTTTAACGAGGTGATGCCCGACCCCGCCTGGGTTGAAGAGGCCCTCCGGCGCATACCCCTGCGGGTCCACTTTGACATCGCCCTTTCGGCCCAGATGCTCATCGAACCGGCCGATACGGTGGTTCTGCTCCCGGCGGCCACCCGCTACGAAATGCCGGGGGGCGTCACCGAGACAACGACCGAGCGGCGGGTCATTTTGAGCCCCGAGATTCCCGGCCCCAGGATTGGTGAGGCCCGGCCGGAGTGGGAGGTCTTTATGGAGCTGGCCCGCCGGGTCCGGCCCGAACTGGCCGACCGGCTGACGTTCAAAGACACGGCCGAGATTCGGGCCGAGATCGCCCGCTGCATTCCGGCCTACGACGGGATCCAGCACCTCAAGGAGCCCGGGGAGAGCTTCCAGTACGGCGGACCGCTTCTGTGCGCCGGCTGGAACTTCCCGACTCCCGACGGCCGGGCGCACTTTAAGCCGGTGGTTGTCTTGCGGGCGGAGGTTCCGGACGGCCGGTTTCTGGTTGTCACCCGCCGGGGCAAACAGTTTAACAGCATGGTCCAGGCCGACATCGACCCGACCAACCTCGCCCCCAGGGACGGCATCCTGATGAACCCCGGGGATATGGGCCGCCTGGGCCTGCGGGCCGGGCAGGCCGTCGAACTTGCCAACGAGCACGGGGTGTTCCGGGGCCGGGTTTTCCCGGCCCCCGTAGCGGCAGGGACCCTCCAGGTCTACTGGCCCGAGGGGAACGTCCTGGTCGACCCCGCCAGCCGCTCCCCCCTGGCGAAGATCCCGGCCTACAAGGACATCGTGGTCACCGTGCGGCCGGCGGCCGAAACCGCGGCCGGGGCCGCCGCCCGGTGAGCCTTCAGCCGCCGGCCCCGAGCCGGGCCATCAGCTCGGCGGCCCGCTGCCGGAACCGCTCAACCCCCGCCAGCTTGACCGCCTCGTAGCCCCGAATCTCGTCCGGCAGGCAGGCCACGGCCAGAACGACGTCGTAAGTTGATTCGTCCAGCTTTTCGAGGGCCCGTTCGACCAGCCCTTTGTATTCGCCGATGAGCTGACGCTCGAGCCGGCGGATGGGGGTGCGGCCGAAAATGTCGAGGGGCGTTCCCCGCAGGCGGCGCATCGCCCGCAGCAGGCGGAACACCGGACCGAACCAGGGCCCGAGCCGGACCTTTCGCTTGAGGCCGAGGGCCCGCAGGATGGGCGGGTGCAGGTGCCAGTAGACCCGGGCGCCGGGGCCGAAGCGGGCCTCCAGGTCGGCCCGGACCGCCGGGTCGAGGTGGAGCCGGGCCACCTCATACTCGTCTTTGTAGGCCATAAGCTTGTAGAGATACCGGGCAACCGCCTCGGCGATGGCCGTCCGGCCGGGCACCCGCTGGGCCTCAACCTGCCGGACCCGCCGGATAAACTCGACATAATCTCTGGCGTAGTTGAGGTCCTGGTAGTCGGCCAGGTCCGGGACCCGGATTTCCAGGAGCCGGCGCAGTTCGCCGTCGGCCCCGACCGAATCGATGAGCTCCCGGGCCTCAGGGCTGGGGGCCGGGGTGGGCCGTTCGGCCCGGCGGGTCGCCCGCAGAATCTCCAGGTCTACCCGGTGCGGGTCGACGACCGCCAGCCGGCCCCACCGGAAGGCAAGCAGGTTCATCTCGACGGCAACGCCGTTGAGGCGGATTGCCTCTTCGATGGCTTCGGCCGAGACCGGGATGGTTCCGGCCTGGTAAGCGGCCCCCAGCAGCACGATGTTGGCGGCCATGTGGTCGTTGAAGAGGGCCTCGGCGACGAGCTGGGCGTCCAGGTAGACGTTGTGGTCCCTGCGGGTGACGGCCTCGATCTTTTCGATGAGGCCCGAAAGCTCCGGGAAGCCGAGCCGGTTATTGGTTACCATCTGGCCGGTGGGCACCCGACTGGTTGAGACGACCGCAATGGTCCGGCCGGGGTCGGCCTTCGCCAGGCTTGCCGGCTGAGTCCCGACCAGGATGTCGAAGGCCAGGTAGAGGTCGGCGCCTCCGGCCGAGACGTTGTTGGAGACCTCCGGCTCCCCGTCGAAGAGCTTGAGGTGCGAGACGACCGGGCCGCCCTTCTGGCTCAGGCCGGTCTGGTCCAGGGCCCGGACGTGTTTGCCGTCCAGGAGGGCCGCCGTTCCGAGGATCTGGTTGACGGTTACGACCCCGGTCCCGCCGATGCCCATCATGTAGACGGAGTAACCGTTGCTGGGGACCTTTAGCTCGGGTTCGGGCAGGACAAAGTCGAAGCCCGGGTACCGGCGCTCCCGGTCCCTCGGCCCGCCTTTTACCTCCACGGTGATGAAGGACGGGCAGTCGCCCAGCAGGCAGGAGTAGTCCTTGTTGCAGGAGGACTGGTGGATCTGCGTTTTGGTGCCGAATTCGGTTTCCACCGGCTGGACGCTCAGGCAGTTGGATTTCCGGCCGCAGTCGCCGCACCCCTCGCAGACCCGCTCGTTGATGTAGACGTGGACCGGCGGGTCGGGCAGGCGGCCGCGTTTGCGGAGCCGGCGCTTCTCGGCCGCGCACATCTGGTCGTGGATAAGCACGGTCACCCCCGGAATCGAGGCCAGAAGCTCCTGGGCTTCGACCAGCCGGTCCCGGTGCCAGACCTCGGCGTTGGCGGCCAGCTTCGCCCCCCGGTATTTCTTCGGGTCGTCGGTGGTGACGATAGTTTTCCGTACCCCCTCGGCCTCCAGCATCCGGGTGAGCTCGGCCACCCCGGCCGCCCCCGGAATCGGCTGGCCCCCGGTCATGGCGATGGCGTTGTTATAGAGGATTTTATAGGTGATGTTGACGCCGGCCGAGACGGCGAACCGGATGGCCAGGTAGCCCGAGTGGAAGAGGGTGCCGTCGCCCAGGTTCTGGAAGAAGTGGGGGGCGCTGGTAAAGGGCGCAATCCCCACCCACTGGGCGCCCTCGCCCCCCATGTGGGTGATCCCCGTCACCTGACCGATGGTCTCCCGCTGGGTAATGAGGGCCATCCCGTGACAGCCGATGCCGGCCCCAACCAGGCTTCCGGCCGGCACCTCCAGCGACCGGTTGTGGGGACAGCCGGAGCAGAAGTAGGGGGTCCGGGCGACGGTCAGGGAAACCGGCCTGGACTTTAAAGCCTGAAGCTGGCGGAGCCGGGCCTCCACCGACTCGACCCGCACCCGCCGCAGGAGCCGGGCGGCGATGGCCGGGGCGATGGTGTCGGCATCCAGCTCGCCGTAGCCGGGCACCAGGGGCTGGCCGGCCTCGTCAAACTTGCCGACGACGACCGGCCGGTCCGGCATCGAATAAAGAATGTCCCGGATGGCCGATTCGATAAAGGGCCGCTTTTCTTCAACGACCAGGATCTCTTCGAGGCCCGCGGCGAACTCCCGGACCGTCCACGGCTCCAGGGGGAAAACCTGGCTTATCTTAAAGAGCCTCACCCCAAGCCTTTCGAGGGTCCGGTCGTCGAGGCCGAGTTCGGCCAGGGCCTGCCGGACGTCGTAGAAGGTCTTGCCGGCCGCGGCGATGCCGAGCCACGCCGGCCGGGTCGGCAGGACAACCCGGTTCAGCCGGTTGGCCCGGGCGTAGAGCCGGGCCAGCTCCAGCCGGGCGTAGAAGAGCTCCCGTTCAACCTCGAGAATGGCCGGGGTTGCCATGGCCCGGGGGTTCGGCCGGTGCTCGAAGGGCCGGCCGTTGATTTCCAGGGTCGGAAGCTCCGGCCTTATCCGGTCGGGTGAAACCTCGGCCGTTCCGGCCCCGTCCGCAACGTTGGTGACGATTTTGAGGGCAACCCACAGGCCGGAGCACCGGGAGAGGGCGTAGCCGTGGAGGCCCAGGTCGAGGACCTCCTGCACGTTGCCGGGGAAAAGGACCGGCAGGCCCAGGTCGGCCAGGGCCAGCTCGGTGGCGCTGGGCAGGGTCGACGACTTGCAGGTCGGGTCGTCGCCGGCATAGGCGAGCACCCCGCCGGTTCGGGAGGTCCCGATGAAGTTGGCGTGCCGGATGGCGTCGCCGCTCCGGTCGACGCCCGGCGCCTTGCCGAACCAGACGCCCAGCACCCCGTCGTATTTTGGCCCCGGAAAGGCGGTGGCGAGCTGGCTGCCCCAGACGGCCGTGGCGGCCAGGTCCTCGTTAAGGCCCGGTGTGAAGAAGATTTCGTGCTCCCGGAGGAGCCGGGACTGGCGCATCAGTTCGAAGTCGAAGCCGCCGAGGGGGGAGCCCGGATAGCCCGAGATAAACCCGGCGGTGCGAAGGCCGGCCCGCCGGTCGGCCCGGCGCTGGTCGATGGGCACCCGGACCAGGGCCTGGATCCCGGTCAGGTAGATGACTCCCTCCTCGGCGGTATACTTCAGGTCGAGGGAAAACTCCCGCGGGGTTCGGGTGCGGGTAAGCATTCTGCCGCCTCCTGATAAAGGGCGTCCGATAAGACCTGACCCTAACTGATGTTAATACAATCGGGCAGGGCGGGGCAATCGCCCCGGGGCTGGGCGGCGGCTGGTATAATTTTTATCGGCGCGGAGAGGTCGCCTAGTCCGGTTTAGGGCGCCCGCCTGGAGAGCGGGTAGGGAGTGACCCTCCCTCGTGGGTTCAAATCCCACCCTCTCCGCCCAAAAGTTGCGGGCCGCGTCGGCCGACGCGGCCCGTTGATTTTTTACGGCCCAGAAGGGGTCCAGGCTAAAAGGATGTTTCTTCCCGCTCCCGGCGCAGAAGCTCCTGGAGCTCCTGCTGCCGGCGCTCCAGTTCGGCCCGGGCCTGTTCAGCGGCCTCCCGGAAGCCGGCCCGGGCAGATTCCACCGCCTCTTCGGCCGTGGCCCGGGCCCGCTGGGTCAGCTCCTCAACCCGGCCCCGCAGTTCTTCGGTGCGGCTCCGCAGCTGCTGCCGGGTCTCCACGCCCGACTGGGGCGCCAGGAGCAGGCCGAGGGCAAACCCGGCAAGACCCCCGACCAGGAAGCCCAACACAAAACCTGTGCCGTTACCTCGCTCTGCCATCACGCGATCCCCTCCTTAAAAGTCTGCTGGCCAGCACGGCCGCGCCCTTCCGCACGCCGGCAATGACCGCAACGGTCCGGATGACCGGCCTCGCAACCTGGTCGGTGGTGAAGCGGACGGTGCCCCGGATGTCGGCCGCCGTGCGCTGGGCGTTGGCCAGAATCTCTTCGACCCTTGGCCTGAGGCCCAGGGCGACCCGAATTACCACGAGGCCGGCCACAAGCATCACCAGGCTCTGCAGGGCCATAATTACGGCCAGGACTATGATTGCCAGGTCGCGAATGTCGGCGAGTGTCATCCGCCTCACAACCGCCGAAATCTCAACGCCAGCAGTATACCACAATGATTATACGCCGTTGGCCTGACAGGAAGGTCGCCGAACCCCGGCTTTCCCGGCACCAGGCCCTAACCCGGAAGGCCCACCAGCCTGCCGGGGTCCGCCTGTTCCGTGCTAGAATAAAAAGACGAGACCGACCGTCTCGAAAGGAGCGGATTATGACCCAGGTTACGCCGGCGGCTCAGCAGGCCACAGGCCGGAGGACGCGCCCGCGGGTGGCCGTTCTCTTTACCACCCCGGAAACCGTCCTCGAGGATTACCGGCGGCTGATGGAGCTGGCCGAATTTGAAAAATTTCTGCCGAAGGAGTTCCCGACCGTCTTAAAGGTCAACGTCTCCTGGCAGCACTTCTACCCGGCCTGTTCGACTACCCCCTGGCAGCTGGAAGGGGTCATCCGGGCCCTTCAGGGGGCCGGATATCGGGACCTGATTGCCGCCCACAACAGCACGGTCGTCGTCGATGCCCACGTGGGCGAAGTTAACAACAAGCACCGGGTCGTGCAGGACCGGTACGGCCTGACTACCGTGCACCTGCAGGACCCGGATGTTCGCTGGGTCAAATTCACGCCCCGGCGCCCCTTCCTGGTTCTCGACCAGGTTTACCCCGAAGGGGTCTACATCCCCGAGATCCTGATCGGCAAAAACATCATCCAGCTTCCGACCCTGAAGACCCACGTTTTTACGACCATGACCGGGGCGATGAAGAACGCCTTCGGTGGGCTCCTTAACGAGCGGCGCCACTACACCCATTCCGTTATCCACGAGACCCTGGTCGACCTGCTGATGATCCAGCAGGAGATCCACCCCGGGCTTTTTGCCGTGATGGATGGGACCTTCGCCGGCGAGGGGCCCGGACCCCGGGCGATGCGGTTCCACGTGAAGAACGTTATCCTGGCAAGCGGCGACCTGGTGGCCCTTGACGCCACCGCCGCCCGCCTGATGGGCTTCGACCCGCTGAGCATCAAGTTCATCCGGCTGGCCCACGAACTGGGCCTCGGCTGTGGGGACCCGAATGAGATCGAGGTGGTCGGGGCCGACATCTCCGGGATAAACTGGCAGTTCCGGGCGAACGAAGATACCTTTGCGAGCTGGGGCCAGAAGCTGATCTACTGGGGGCCCCTCAAGCCCCTGGAGAAGTTCCTGCTCCGGACCGTCATCGCCCCCTGGAGCTACCTGGCGTCAAACCTTTACTTTAACGTCTACTGGTACAACCGTTTCGGCCGGGCCCGGGTCCGGGAGGCCCTCAAAACTCCCTGGGGCCAGCTCTTTCTGCGCTACTGATGGAAGAATACGGCCCGGCCACTTACGGCGAGCGCATCGCCGAAATCTACGACGAGCTTTACGGCAGCCGGTTTGAGGCCGAGACGGCCGCGGCCGTCGAGTTCCTGGCCGGCCTCGCCGGTCCCGGTCCGGCCCTGGAGCTGGGCATCGGCACCGGCCGGGTCGCCCTGCCCCTGGCCGCCCGGGGGATTCCCGTCCACGGCATCGACGCCTCCCCGGCCATGGTCGCCCGGCTCCGGGCCAAGCCGGGGGGTGACCGGATTCCCGTCACCATCGGCGACTTTGCCGAGGTTGGGGTTGACGGCCAGTTCCGGCTCATCTACGTCGTCTTCAACACGTTCTTTGCCCTGCTCACCCAGGCGGACCAGGTCCGGTGCTTTCAGAACGTTGCCCGGCGGCTGACCGACGACGGCTGTTTTGTTATCGAGGCCTTTGTCCCCGACCCGGCCCGGTTCGACCGGGGCCAGCGGGTCCACGCTGACGACGTTAAGCTCGGCCGGGTGGTGCTGGAGGCGGCCACCCACGACCCGGTAAATCAGCAGGTCCACAGCGTGCACGTGGTGATAACCGAATCCGGCCTCAGGCTTTATCCGGTAAAGCTCCGCTACGCCTGGCCGGCCGAGCTCGACCTGATGGCCCGGCTGGTCGGCCTCAGGCTTAAGGAGCGGTGGGGGAGCTGGGGGCGGGAGCCCTTTACGGCCCGGAGCGCTTTTCACATTTCGGTCTACAGCCGACGGTGACGACCCAGCTCCTTGGACGCCGGCTGGTGGTTGCCCTGGGCCTGGGCCTTGCCGTTTTTGCCGGCCTGAGCGTCTACGCCGATATCAACGCCATGCGCCAGGCGGTCCTCAGGTTCCCCTGGGAGCTCTTTATCCCCATCCTGGGCCTTACGTTCTTTAACTACCTGCTCAGGTTCGGCAAGTGGAGCTTTTACCTGCGGTGCCTGGGGATCCGGGGTTTGCCGCTGGCCGACAGCTTTTTGGTCTTCTTTGGCGGGCTGGCCATGGTGATAACCCCGGGCAAGGTCGGGGAGTGGCTGAAATCCTACCTGCTTGAGCGCTACACCGGGGTGCCCTTCGCCCGGACGGCCCCCATCGTCGTCGCCGAGCGGCTCACCGACGGCCTGGCCCTGCTTCTGCTGGCGGCCGGCGGCCTGGCCAGATTCGGTATCGGCGTTCCGGTCGCCGTCGGGGTCGTTCTTCTTGCGGCAGCCGTCGTCGGCCTTTCGCTGAACCGGCGGGCGGGGGATCTGGCGGCGGCCCTGGTCGAACGCCTGCCCGTTGTCGGCCGCTACGCCGGCTGGGTCCGGGAGTTCCACGGCGGGGCGGCGGTGCTTTTCCAGCCGGCAAATCTGGCCGTAGCCACCGTGATCGGCCTGGTCTCCTGGTCGGGCGAGTGCCTGGCCTTCTACCTGGTTCTGCGGGGCCTCGGGGCGGCGGACGGGGTCGACCTGGCAGTGACGGGGGCGTTTATCCTTTCGGTGGCCAGCCTGGGGTCGAGCCTGATGCTCAGTCCCGGCGGGCTGGGCATCGCCGAGGGCGGGATCACCGGCCTGACGCAGCTGCTGGTGGGCCTGCCGCCGGCGGAGGCGGCGGTGGCGGCCCTGCTTATCCGGCTCGGCACCCTCTGGTTCGGGGTGAGCGTCGGGACCGCGGCCTTGGCCCTGCTGATGGCCCGCGACCGGGACTACCTGAAGGGTTCCTCGTCCTCCTCGAACTCTTCGTCCTCGGCGAAGGAGTCGTCCGAGTACACCCCGACCTCCCGGCCCTGGTAGACGGTGACGATGAAGTCGTCCCGGAGGACGTCGGCGCTCATCACCAGGTCCTCGTCGATCTTCTCGATGAGCTCCAGGATCTCGTCCTCGGTCAGGCCCTCCTCGACGGCCAGGGTCGCGTAGACGACGTCCGACGCAAAGTGAAGGTCCACCCGGCCGATCTGGCGGTCGTCCCGGCTGATCTGGTAGCCCTCGGACGTCAGCGTCCGGATCTGCCTTTCGAATCGATAGACGCCCATTAAATCCCTCCCGTTGAGCTGGCTACAGTCGAACATGGCCGTCGCCCAGGATTATCCACTTGTATGATGTCAGCTCCTTGAGGCCCATCGGCCCCCGGGCGTGGAACTTCTGGGTGCTGATGCCCACCTCGGCCCCGAGGCCGAACTGGCCCCCGTCGGTGAACTGGGTGCTGGCATTGACGTAAACGGCCGCGGCGTCCACCTCGTCCAGGAAACGCATCGCCGCGCTGTAGTTTTCGGTGACGATGGCCTCGGAATGACCCGAACCGTACCGCTCGATGTGGTCAATGGCCTCGTCCAGGGAATCGACCACCTTCACGGCCGCCCGCAGGGCCAGAAACTCCCGGCCGAAGTCGTCGGGCTCGGCCGGCACGACCCCAGCCTCAAACCCGGCCGCCCGCAGAATCCCCAGGCTCGTCTCATCGCAGCGCATCTCCACCCCGGCCTTGAGCCACTCCGCGGCGATGCGGGGCAGAAACGCCGGGGCGACGGCCCGGTGGACCAGGAGGGTGTCAAGGGCGTTGCAGATGGACGGCCGGCGCACCTTGGCATTGTAAACGATCCGGACGGCCTTATCCAGGTCGGCCGCCTCGTCGACATAGGTGTGGCAGACGCCGATGCCGCCGGTCACCACCGGCATGGTGGCGTTCTCGGCCACGTAACGGATGAACTCCGCCCCGCCCCGGGGCACCAGCAGGTCGATATACTCCCGCATTCGAAGCATCCGGGCGACCAGGTCCCGGTCCGGGTCATCCACGAACTGGACCGCCCCATCGGGGACGCCGGCGGCGGCGAACTCCCGGGCCAGCAGGCCGGCCAGCGCCCGGTTCGTGTTGAGGGCCTCCCGCCCGCCCCGCAGGATGCAGGCGTTGCCCGACTTAAGACAAAGGCAGGCGATGTCCACCGTGACGTTGGGCCGGCTCTCGTAAATGGCGCCGATAACCCCCAGGGGCACCCGCTTCTTGCCGACCTTAAGGCCGTTGGGCAGGGTCCGCATGTCGAAGATTTCGCCCACCGGGTCCGGCAGGGCCGCCACGGCCCGGACATCCTCGGCCAGGGCCCGGAGGCGTTCCGGGGTGAGGAGCAGCCGGTCGACGAGGGCCTCGGAAAGGCCGGACGCCCGGCCGGCGGCCAGGTCTTCGGCGTTGGCGGCCAGGATCGCGTCCTGGTCCCGAAGCAGGGCATCGGCGACGTTGCGCAGGGCCCGGTTCTTCACCTCGGTAGTTAAATACGCCAGCCGGCGGGCGGCGGCCCGGGCCGCCCGGCCCATCGCCTCAAGCCTTTCGACGGTGGTGGCCATGGGTCGACCTCCTTGCTTCCGGCTCAGAATAACACCAGGTTGTTCCGGTGCACCACCTCGGCCCCGAAGGCGTAGCCGAGGATCTGGCCGATCTTTTCGGACTTTACGCCTTTGATTTTACAAAGGTCGGCGGCCGAGTAGTTTACGATGCCGCAGCCGATAACTTCGCCGTCGGGCCCGACCAGATTCACCACGTCGCCCCGGTCGAAATCGCCCCGGACCTCCCGGACGCCGGCCGGCAGCAGGCTCTTGCCCCGCCACCGCAGGGCCTCAACGGCGCCGGCATCGACAACCACCTCGCCCCGTGTTGAGAGGCCGCTCAGCATCCAGCGCTTGCGGCTCTCCAGCCGGGTTGCGGCCGGCAGGAACCGGGTCCCGACCGGCTCCCCGGCCACGACGCGGAGGACGATGTCGGGCTCACGGCCGTCGGCAATGACGACCGCAGTTCCCCCGGCAGTGGCCAGCTTTGCCGCCTGAATCTTGGTTGCCATACCCCCGGTTCCCCGTTCGGACCCGACGCCCCCGGCCACCGCCTCGACCTGCTCATCGACCCGCTCGACCACCGGAATGAGGCGGGCGTCGGGGCAGACCTTAGGGTCGGCGGTGTAGAGGCCGGCAATATCGGTCAGAATAATCAGCAGGTCGGCGTCAACCAGGTTGGCGACCAGGGCCGAAAGGGTGTCGTTGTCCCCGAACCGGGTCTCCCGGATCTCGTCGACAGCAACCACGTCGTTTTCGTTAACTATGGGCACAACCCCCAGGTCCAGGAGGGCCAGGAGGGTGTTCCGGGCATTTAAATACCGGTCCCGGTCGGCCAGGTCGGCCCGGGTGAGCAGGGTCTGGGCAATGACGATGTCATGCCAGCCGAACAGAAGGTCATAGGCGTACATGAGGCGGCTCTGGCCCACCGCCGCCATCACCTGCCGGAAGGGTATGTCCCGCCGGTCCCGCCGGACGCCGAGCCGCTGGCGGCCGGCGGCGATGGCCCCGGAGGTGACCAGGATGAGCTGTTTGCCCTCCCGGTGGAGGGCGGCGACCTGGCCGACCAGCTGGGCCATCACCGCCAGGTTGAGGCGGTTTGTGCCGGCGGTAAGGACGTTGGTGCCGACCTTAACGACGATGCGTCGGGGGTTTTCGGGAAAGCGGCCGTTTGCCTCAGCCATCGTCTCCGCACACCCGGACCGGTTCGACCCTTTGATTATAACCCGGCCGGAGCCTGCTTCCGGCTCACCGGCCGGCCAGGGGCATCAGGACCCGGAAAAGGGCCGCGGGGGTTGCGGCCACGACATAATCGCCCACCCGCAGCGGCCGGTTAAGATAGCGGGGTCCGGTCGGGTCAACGGGCGTCCCGTCGAAATAGGGCCGCCAGGCGGTCGGCGTCCCGCCCTCCCGAACCTCAAAGTGAAGGTGGACGCCGGTGGTCCAGCCGTAGTCACTCTGGTCGGCCAGCCGCCAGCCGGTCCAGACGAAGTCGCCGACGTTCACGTATTTCGTCCGCCAGTGGGCGTAGTAGGTGGCGACGTGAACCCCGTCGATGTAGCCGTGGTCAATGATGATAAGATTGCCGTAGCCGCCGTAGGGCCCGCTCCAGGCGTCCCCGGCCCAGACGACCCGGCCGGGGTAGGCGGCCACAATGGGCGCCTGGCTTTCGGGAACGTTAAACGGCCTGGCAATGTCCAGGGCGGGGTGGCCCGGCCGGAAAACGTCGCTCACATAGCCGGTGGACGGGATGCCAAAGTTGCCGGCGGCCTGAACCTGGCCCGGCTCGCCGGCTAACGCCCCGAAGCCCGCCCGCTGGAGGGAGTTGGCCGACCGGGCTTTGACGTCGGCCAGGGTGAGCCCGCCCCTGTGGTAAAGCACGACCCGGCCATCCCTGCCCCAGGCGGCAAACTGAACCTCGCCGAGCCCGGTCTCGAGCAAGATTGCCGCGGGTGACGCGCCGACCCGGGCCATCAACTGTCCCGCCGTTCCCACCCAGCGAAGTTCGCCGCCGACCCACCCGGGAAAGGCCCCGGACCCAGCAGCCTCCGGCCGGTGGCCATCCGGCTCGATGACCTGCACCTCCCGGGAAGTGCCCGTGGGCCGTTCGAAGGCCAGCGCCCGCCCGTTCGGAGCCCAGACCGGGTTTTCGGCCGGGGCCGGTACGACCGCCCGGGAGGCGCCGGTTTTAAGGTCGATAACCCAGAGGGCAGTCTCGCCGGGCGGACCGACCAGAACGGCCGCCCGCGTCCCGTCGGGGGAAACCCGTGGGCCGGTCAGGGGTTCCCGGCCGGTAAAGAGCGCCTGCCAGCGGTTGGGGCCCTGAACCCGGATGAGGCTGAAGCGGCCGACCTCGTCCCGGCCGGAGACGAGCAGGTCCCCGTCAGGAAAATAATCGGGGAAGCCGACCCACCGGAGCCCGCCAGCCGGCAGATTCAGCAGGTTCCTGGCCGTTTTTGTGCCGGCCGCCACTTCCCAGAGCTGTTGACCGCCGCCGGAAACCACGGCGAGCCGGGTTGAATCGGTCGACCACCGGAGGCCGGCTACGCCTTCAATGGGAAGGGTCGTCACGGCGCCGTCGGCGAGGCGGCGGAGTCCAGGCCGGTGGTCGGGGCCGGTGAAGGCGAGCCACTCGCCGTCGGGAGAGAGGGCCAGGGGCGGACCCATGGGCGGTCCGGCCGGCTGTCCGGCAGGTGAAAAGCACAGGGCGGCGCCGAGGATGGCAAGGAGAAGGGCAGTTGTTCGTCCCAGGCCGCGGATCTTACGGCTTCCCGGTGGGGTGGACCCGGCTAGCGGGTTACACCCTTCTTTCGGAGCTCCTCGACCTGGGCGGGGGAGTATCCCAGGGCGGTGAGAATTTCTTCGGTGTGTTCGCCCAGGGCCGGCGAAGCCGACCTGGCCTCGAGGGGGGTTTCGCTCATGGTGATGACCGGCCCGACCATCTTTATCCGGCCGACCACCGAGTGCTCCAGCTCCACCACCAGGTTGTTGGCCAGGACCTGCTCGTCCTCGAAGAGCTCTTCGGTAAACCGCACCGGTCCGGCGGGGATGCCGGCCTCATCAAGGATTCGGAGCCACTCAGCCGTGGTCCGCTGGCGGAAGATGGCCTCAGCCTGCCGGGTTAACTGCTTGCCGAACTCGATGGCCTCCGGGCTTTGCGGGTCGTAATCGGGGTCGAAGCGGATGTCGTGCAGCCCCAGCACCTGAAGGAGCCGCTTTCGCAGGGGGTCGCTCAGGCAGCCCACAGCGATGACCCCGTCCTTTGTCTGATAGGTCCGGTAGTAGATGTTGCCTGGCGGGCGGGGCCGGAATTCCAGGTAGCGGGCGTAGATTTCTTCAAAGGGGCGGCCCTCGGCCCGCATGCGCTCCAGGTCAGCCATGAAGTCCCGGTAGGGCTCGGCATCGATGGCCTCAATCCAGGTGAAACGGGAGGTCTGAACTGCCAGGGCGCTGGCCAGCAGGGTCGTTTCAATCTTCTGACCCTTTCCGGTCCGCTCCCGGACGTAGAGGGCGGCACAGATTCCCCAGGCCATGGCCAGGCCGGTGGCGAAATCGGCGATGGGTGTGGATACGATGTACTGCAGGACGCCGTCGACGACCTTGCCCTCGCTGGCCATCAGGCCGGTGATGGCCTGGGCAACGATGTCGTAGCCGGGGCGCTGGCTGTGGGGGCCGCGCCGGCCGAAGGCGGTGTTGTCGCAGTAAATCAGGCGCGGGTTAAGCTCCGAAAGCCGCTCGTAGTCGATTCGGAGCTTGCGGGAGACGTCGGGCCGGTAGTTCACGATGACGACGTCGGCATCGGCGACCAGCCGGTCGACAATTTCGGTCGCCTCGGGCCTGGTCAGGTCCAGGGGGAGGCTTCGCTTGCCCCGGTTCAGGGAGATGAAGGTGCGGCTCTCGAGGGGGATGAACTGATTGTTGAGCCGCCACGGTTCCCCGTGGGGCGGCTCGATTTTAATGACGTCCGCCCCCATGTCGGCCAGCAGCATCCCGGCGAAGGGGCCGGCGATGATCTGTGAGAATTCGACGACCTTGATCCCGGCGAGTGGGCCAGGCATAGCAACCCCCGGCGGGCCAGAGTTTCGGTGCTAATTTAGGTTACCGGATCTGGTCGGCCGCTGCCAGGGCGCTGGCCGGCCCGTCCAGCAGCTCCCGCCGGGCGGAAGCTCAGGGGCGAAGCTCCGTTGCCAGGGACCGGGGCGCGCGGGCGAGGGCGTCCCGGCGGGCCATGGCCCGCCGGGCGGCAACCGCGATATCCGTGGCGGTGAGCCCGAACTTTGCCAGGAGCTCCTCGGGCTTGCCCGATTCGCCGTACCGGTCGCGAATGCCGACGAACTCAACCGGAACCGGGACCGTCTCGGCAACAACCTGGGCGACGGCCGCCCCCAGGGCGCCCTGAATCAGGTGCTCCTCGGCGGTGACGATGGCCCCGGTCTCCTCGGCCGCGGCCACAATGGCCTCCCGGTCGATGGGCTTCACGGTTGCCATCGCCAGGACCCGGGCCGAGACGCCCTCCCTGGCCAGGATGTCGGCGGCCTCCAGGGCGGCGGCGACCATTATCCCGTTGGCAATGAGGGTAACGTCATTGCCGGGCCGCAGAAGGGCCGCCCGGCCGAGCTCGAACCTGTAGGTTTCGTCGAAGACCACGGGAAAGCGGGGCCGGCCGGTCCGGATGTAGAACGGCCCGTAGGTTCGGGCCGCAACTTCGACCGCCTGGGCCGTCTCCACCTCATCGGCCGGGACGATAACCGTAAAGCCGGGCAGGGCGCACATCAGGGCCACGTCTTCGATGGCCTGGGCCGACGCCCCATCTTCCCCGACGGTGATGCCCCCGTGGCTGGCGACGATCTTGACGTTCAGGTGGGGCTGGGCAATGGAGACCCGAATCTGGTCGTAACAGCGGCTGGTGGCAAAGACGGCAAAGGTGCTGGCAAACACCGTCTTGCCGCAGAGGGCGAGGCCGGCCGCCACCCCCATCATGTTCTGCTCGGAGATGCCGAGCTCGAAGAAGCGGTTGGGGAACCGCTCCCGGAAAAGGTAAATAAACGTGGATTTGGCCAGGTCGCCGCTGACGACGACGATCTCGGGGTGGATTTCCCCAAGCTCGGCCAGCTTCCGGCCGTAGGCCTCGCGGGTTGCCATTCCAAGCCGGAACTTCACGATTCCTCCCCGGCGAGCTCCTGCAGGGCCCGCTCCAGCTCATCGGGACGGGGCGCCCGCCCGTGGAATTCCGGATTGTGCTCCATGAAGCTTACCCCCTTCCCCTTGACGGTGCGGGCAATGACCACGGACGGGCGGGTCCGGACGTTGCGGGCGGCGTCCAGCCCCCGGGCCAGCTCGGCCAGGTTGTGGCCGTCGACCTCGAAGACCCGCCAGCCGAAGGCGGCCCACTTCGCGTCCAGGGGCTCCAGGTTGAGGGTCCTGGCAACGAAGTCGTCGTTCTGGATTCCGTTGGCGTCGACGATCGCCGTCAGGTTGTCCAGCCGGTAGTGGGCGGCGGCAAGGGCGGCCTCCCAGACCTGACCCTCATCCAGCTCCCCGTCCCCGAGCAGGACGTAGACCCGGTAATCCAGGCCGTCCAGCCGGCCGGCCAGGGCCATCCCGACGCCCACCGAGAACCCGTGGCCGAGGGACCCGGAAGAGGCCTCGACCCCGATATCCAGGTTGTACGAGACGTGGCCCTGGAGGGGACTGCCAAGCTTACGGAGGGTCATCAGCAGGTCGGTCGGGAAATAGCCGGCCTCGGCGAGCACGGCGTAGAGGGCGGGGGCGGCGTGGCCCTTGCTCAGGATGAACCTGTCCCGCAGGGGCCAGCGCGGGTTCCTGGGGTCGTGCCGCATGATGCCGAAGTAGAGGGTCGTCAAGATCTCAACGGCGGAAAGGGAACCGCCCGGATGACCTGAACCGGCGGCCGCCGTCATCCGGACAATATGCCGCCGCACCCGCCGGGAGATGGCCGCAAGCCGGGCCTGGGTCTCGGGAGCAAGGAGTTCTTCCAGGGAGCGGCGCTCAAAAAGGCCACCGGACTGCGCCGGCGAAAAGAGGGCAGGCGACGACACGGGCGCTGGTCTGCTCTCTTCGGTCATCTCCCGGTAATGATTATACCGGACCCGGCTTCCGGCAGCCAGGTGCGAGGTGCCCCGGTGGTGGTAAGATTTAATTCGGGCCGCGGGGCGTCCCGCCAAACCAGCCTGTCCGGAACTGTCGTGGCGAAGTTTGCCGTTCGGGTCACCAAGGACTACCTGGTCTTCTGCGCCGCCCACTTCATCACCTTCGGGGGCGAGTGCGAGACCCTCCACGGCCACAACTATCGGGTGACGGTCAGACTGGAGGGCAAAATCGACGAAAATTACTACGTGTTTGACTTCGTCACCCTCAAAAATATTGCCCGGGAGGAGTGCGGCCGGCTCGACCACCGCATGCTCCTCCCCACGGAGAATCCGCACCTGACCGTCGAGGTTCGCGACGGGGCGGTGACGGTCCGGTTCCGGGACCGGGTTTACCAGTTTCCGGAGTCGGACGTGGTGCTCCTGCCCGTTCCCAACACGACGGCTGAAATGCTGGCCCGTTACCTTGCCGGCCGGCTGCGGGGCCATCCCCTTATTGCCGCGGCGCCGAACCTGGAGGTCCTGGAGGTGGAGGTCGAGGAGTCCTTCGGCCAGTCGGCCTGCTACCGGGAAGTTCTGAGGGAGAACGACCGTCGAGAATGATTCATCGGGCCTATCTCGGCCTTGGGAGCAACCTGGGCGACCGGGAATTTAACCTGCTGGAGGCGCTGGAGCGTCTGCGGCTTTTGGGGGACGTCGTTAAGGTCTCGCGTCCATATGAGACCGAACCGGTTGGGTACACCAACCAGCCCCGGTTTCTTAATGTTGCCGTCGTCCTTGAAACCGAGCTGGAGCCCGGCCGGCTTCTGCGGGAGCTCAAGCGGATTGAGGCTGAGCTCGGGCGGGTCGAGACGGTCCGATTCGGGCCCAGGCCCATTGACCTGGACATCCTCGCCTATGACGACCTGATCGTGCAGACCCCGGAGCTTACCATTCCCCATCCCCGGCTGACGGAACGGGCCTTCGCCCTGGTCCCCCTGGCCGAGGTGGCCCCAGACCTGGTCGTCCCCGGGACCGGCCTCACCGTACGGGAGCTGGCCGCCCGGGTGGGCGCCGGCGGGGTCGAGCCGGCCCGGTGGGAACTTCGGGCCCTCCTCGGCCGGGACCTCCAGGCGGAGCCGCCCCCCGTCACCCTGCCCCTGACCTGGGTGGGGGTTGGGGACCTGGAGCGGATGGTGCCCTTTGAGACGCCCGTCGGCCGGGCCTTTTGCCCGGTCCGGGTCTGGGTCGGGGTAAGCCTTGGGCCGGCCCGGCGGGGGGTCCACGCCTCCCGCTTCGGGGAGGCCCTCGACGGGGTGCTGGCGGACGGACGGTTCCAGCCGGGCCGTCCGGATGAGCTTGCGGTCCGGCTTGCGGCCGAGGCCGTTCGGCGGCAGCAAGCCGAGGCGGGCCACGTCCGGCTTGTCGTCCGCTATCCCCTCTCGGGGACGGGTGCCTTCTGCACGGTGACGGCGGAGGCCCGCCACCGGGCCGGGCAGGTCCGGGCCGGCCTGGGCGTGGAACTGGTGGGGATGACGGTTTGCCCCTGCGGACTGGAGCTGGTAAGTCAGTATGCCCGCCGTCGACTTGAAGCCGCCGGAGGCCGGGAATGGGACGACCTTCTGGGGCTACTGCCCCTGGCCAGCCACGCCCAGCGGGCCCGTCTGGGCGTATTCATCGGGGCCGACCGGCTCCCCCTGCCCGAACGGCTGGCGGGTCTGGCTCAGGCGGCCCTGAGCGCCGAAACCGCCGACACCCTCAAACGCCCGGAAGAGCTCATGACCATCCTCAAAGGCCACCGCCGCCCGCGCTTTGCCGAGGATGTGGTCCGGGACCTGCTGGCCCGGCTTCTGCGCGGGTTGCCCGAGCTGCCGGACTCGGCCTACGTCGAGGTGCGGCTGGCTAACGAGGAATCGATCCACCCCCACGATATCACGGTGACCTGGACCGGCACCATGGGCATGTTGCGGGGTGGAAGCTACCGGCCGCTTAACCGGGAAGCCTGGTTTGACGGGGTTGACGGTGTTTGAGTGGGGTGTCCGCACTTACATTATGGGCATAATTAACATGACCCCGGACTCCTTTGCCGGGGACGGCCTCGGCACCGACGTGGAGGCCGCCGTCCGGCGGGCCCGGGAGATGGTCGCCGCCGGGGCCGATATCCTTGACGTCGGGGGCGAGTCCACCCGGCCGGGGGCCGAGCCGGTGCCGGCCGATGAAGAACTGCGCCGGGTTCTGCCGACCGTTGAACGGCTGGCCCGGGAGTTTGACTGCCCCATATCCATCGACACCTACAAGTCGGCCGTCGCCGAAGCCGCCGTCCAGGCCGGCGCCCGGATAATCAACGACGTCTGGGGTCTGAGGATGGACCCGCGGATTGCCGAGGTTGCCGCCCGGACCGGGGCGTATCTTGTCATCACCCACAACAGCCGGCCGGCTCCCACCGCGGCCTGGGACTACGCCCCGGCCGGGGGCGGCGTGATGGACCGGATTCTGGCCGGCCTGCGGCAGGCCATTGAACTGGCCGTTCGGGCCGGGGTCGACCCCGGGCGGATAATAGTTGACCCGGGCATCGGCTTCGGAAAGACCTGGCAGGAGAACCTGGTAATCTTGCGGGAGCTGGGGCGGCTCCGGGAGCTGGGTCGGCCGGTCCTCATCGGCCCGTCCCGCAAGAGCTTCATCGGCCGGGTCCTGGGCACGGATGTTGAGGGCCGGCTGGAAGGCACCGCAGCCGCGGTCGCCATCGGCATCGCCAACGGGGCCGACCTGGTCCGGGTCCACGACGTCGGTTTCATGGCCAGGGTTGCCCGGGTGGCCGACGCCATCGTCCGCCTGCGGCCTGAAGCCGGAGCCGGTTAGCCTTCGAAGTCCGGTTCGGGGTGGGGAAGCGGGGGCAGGGCCCAGCTGCCGGTGGCCGGGGGGCGGGCTTCCCGGTCGACCCGTACGTCCAGCACCCAGGGCCTCCGGGAGCGGATCGCAGCCTCGAGGGCCGGCGCGAGGTCGGCCGGCCGTTCGATAACCGTCCCTTCGGCGCCCATCGACCGGGCGAGGGCGGCGTAATCCGGGCTGAAAAGTTCCCCGGTCCGCTCCAGCCGGAAGCTCGTGGCCAGCTCCCGGCCCGCCCCGAAATAGCCGAACTGCTGGTCCCGAATTGACACGTACCCGTAGTTGTTCCAGACCACCCAGACAACGGGGATGTCGTATTCGACGGCGGTGGCCACCGCCCCGGCATACATGAGAAAGCCGCCGTCGCCGACAACGGCTACCACCGGCCGGTCCGGGGCAGCCAGCTTTGCGCCGAGGGCGCCGCAGACCCCGAAGCCCATGGCCGCAAAGCCCCAGCTCTGGAGGACCGTCCGCGGCCCGTACGCAACCCACTCCTGGACGACCCAGTTGTGGTGGAGGCCCACGTCAGCCAGCAGAATCCCGTCTTCGGGCAGGACGGCCCGCAGGTCGGCCAAGAGCCGCTCCGGCCGGATGGGTACGGTGTCGCTGGTTCGCCTCGGGGCGACCCGCTCCTCCCAGACCCGCTTCCAGTCCTGAATTTGGTCAAGCCAGGGCCGGTGGTTCAGGTGATCCGCCCAGCCCCGCTCCAGGCCCCGCCGGTGGAGCTGGTCGAGAAAGACTCCGGCGTCGGCGACGATGCCCAGGGTTGGTGGGTAGTTCCGGCCGAGCTCCTGGGGGTCAATGTCGACGTGAATCAGTCTGGCTGGGGGGATATTGAAGGTGTAGCCCGGCAGCCACGAGCTGGTCGTCCGGTCGTCGAACCGGGTGCCGAGGGCGAGAATCACGTCGGCGTTGCGGGCCGCCTGGTTCGCCGGGTAAGTGCCGTTGCGGCCGATGGTTCCCAGGCTCAGGGGGTGCCGCATGTCGAACGTCCCCTTGCCCAGCGGGGTGTTAACAACGGGCAGCAGGAAAGCTCCGGCGACCCGGCTGAGGCTGTCGGTCGCGTCGGCAAGCTCGAGGCCGTGACCGGCGACAATGACCGGCCGCTCGGCCGCCATCAGAAGGTCGAGGGCCCAGTCGACCTCCTCGGGGCTGGCTCCCGGTCGGGGCCGCAGGCCCGCCCGCCAGAGTTCCGGGTCGGGCACATCGACATCGGCGGTCTCGACGAAGACGTCAAGGGGCACGTCAAGCTGGACCGGTCCCGGCCGGCCGGTAAGCATGGCGGCGAAGGCCTGCCGGAGCATCAGGGGCAGCTGGTCGGGCCGGGTCGCCTGAAAACTCCGCTTGACATAAGGTCTCATGGCGGTTGGAAAGTCGGCCTGGTAGTGGCGGCCGAGTTCCTGGAAGGGCCCGCGCCCGAATTGGGACGTGGGGATGTTGCCGGTGATGGCCAGGAAGGCCGAGGAGTCCATCAGGGCCGAGCCGGCCGCGACCAGCAGGTTAGTTGAGCCGGGGCCGCAGGAAGTGAACGTTACCACGGGCCGGTGGGCAACCCGGAAATAGGCGTCGGCCATGAAGCCGGCGGCCGCCTCGTGGTGGACGGAGACCGTTTTTATTCGGTCCCGGTAGTCGTAAAGGACGTCGAGCAGACCGATGATGCCGTGGCCGCACAGGCCGAAGGCGTAGGGCACGCCCTCTTTTACGAGGTACTCAACGATGATCTCGGCGCCTTTGAGCCGCCCCATGGCCGCTCCTCCCTCCGGTTTTCCGGCGGGCTATTCGGCGAGCCAGACATCCACCAGGTCCTGGCCGAGATAATGGCTCGGGGTTATCTTCCAGCCCTTAAGCTTTGCCCAGTGGACGATGATCCGGTGCTGCCACAGGCTGATCATCTGGTAGGCCATCTCCCCAAGAACCCGCCGCTCGAACTCCCAGACCAGCTGCTTGCGCTTTTCCGGGTCAAGCTCCCGGCTCTGCCGGTCGTACAGGTCGTCCAGCGTCCGGTCGATATACCGGGCGTAGTTGACCGAAGTCCGGTCCGATGAGAGAAAGGCCAGGAGCAGGAGGTCGGGGTCGTCGAAGTACTCGGCGATGAAATAGTTAGTTACGTCAAAGTTGCCAGTTCGCAGGTCCTGGGTCCAGGGGCCTGTTTCGACGACCTGGTGCTGGACCTGCAGGCCGATCTGCCGCCACTGGTCGATGGCGTAGACGCCGAAGGTGGGGTAGGGCTCAATGTTTCGGCTCTTCAGGGTGAAGGAAAAGCCTTCGGGGACGCCCGCCTCCCGCAGGAGTCGCCGGGCCTCCTCCCGGCTCTTGTTGATGTCCCGCCAGTAGCCGGGAATCTTCTCCAGTTCGGACTCCGGCATGGCAAAGGGCCCGCCCGGCCGGACCAGGCCGCCGACCCACCGCATGAAGGTGAACTGCGAAAGATACTGGGCCCCGCCCCAGCGGTCAATGGCCAGGGTGAGCGCCCGCCTCACCCGCGGGTCGTCAAAGGGCTTTTTCTCCGTGTTGATTACCAGGGTAATGGTGCCGATCCAGGAGCTTTCCTGGACCGCAACCTTATCCCCCAGCGCCCTCACCAGGTCGTCCCGTTCGTTGGGGAACACCGTTCGGAAGTTCGTGAGAACCTGGCCGCTCCGGATGGCCGCAACCATGGCCGAGCGGTCGGTCATGAAGACGGCCCGGAAGCCGTCAAGATACGGCCGGCCCTTGATGAAGTAGTCCTCGTTCTTTTTGCCCACAACGTGGGAGCCGGGAACGTACTCGACGAACTTAAAGGCCCCGGTGCCCAGCACGTTCTTCTCGTACCAGCGGGGGTCCTTCTCGATGATGTCGGCCTTGTAAATCCAGTTCCAGGGCGAGGCAAAGCCGGCCGTCAGCATCGAAGCTGACGGGCGCTTGAGCTTAAACCGGACGGTCCGGCTGTCGGGGGCTTCGATGGATTCGACGGGTTCGTAGAGGGCCTTGCGGGCGCTCACCACCCCCTGGGGCGGGAAGATGATCTTGTTGTAAGTCGCGACCACGTCCCGGCTGGTGAGGGGCGTCCCGTCGTGGAACTTGACCCCGTCCCGGAGCTTGAACTCGTAGACGAGCCCGTCCGGGGAAACCGACCAGGACTCCGCCAGGTCGCCGACGACGTTGGGGTAGTTGTTAGGGTCAAACTTCAGCAGGGTGCTGTAGAAGGGCGCAAAGGGATGGAGCAGGCCGAAGGTGGTCTCCCGGTGGGCGTCCAGGGAGGGCGGCTCGGCGTCCACCGCAAAGACCAGCTCGCCCCCGTACCGGGGCTGTTCGGCCGCCGGGCTGGCCTGGGGCGACGGTTGGGAGGGGGCGGCCGGGCTACACGACCAGAGGCCGAGGGCCGCCGCGGTGCCGGCCAGAAATTCCCGCCGGGAAAGCCGGAAAGCGCGTCTCGCCGTCATCAGTCCACTCCCCCTGCTGGCAGCGGTCACCGATATTGTAACCGGCGGTAACGGGGTCGTCAAACGGCGGGGATCCGGACTTCCGGTGGGGGATGGCTGGCACCGCTTACGAGGCGCCCGGCCTGGCCGAACGAAAGCCTGGACCAGGGCGGCGGTCTGCTGCTAAGGTCAGACAGCAGGCCGCCCGGCAATGACCCAGAACCGGCCGGTCAGACCGCCCGAGGCCCGGTGGGAGTAGAAGGTCGCGCAGTTGCAGGCAGTGCAGGCGGCCCGGCTCAGGATCCGGTTTTCCGGAACCCCGACGGCCCGGAGCTGCTGAATTATCGCGGCCGGCAGGTCAAGATACGTCCGACCGGCCCTCAGATTCACGGCTTCTTCCGGCACGGGCAACCTGAGCCGGGCCTCTTCGACCACGTCAGGTCCCACCTCGTAACAGCAGGGGCCGATGCCCGGCCCGATTACCGCAAGCAGGTCGTCCGGGCGGCTTCCAAAAGCGTCGGCCATAGTCCGGACAAGCCTTGCCGGGAGCCCGGCCAGGGTCCCCCGCCAGCCGCAGTGGGCCAGGCCGACCACCTGCCGCCGGCGGTCAAAGACGGCAACGGGGTAGCAGTCGGCAACCTGGACGAAAAGAAAGAGGCCGGGCTCGGCCGTAATGAGGGCATCAACTCCCGGGACCGGCGGTAGGCCCGGCGCAACGCCCCGGCCGCCGTCCGCCGCGGTTACCACGGCCGCGCCGTCTCCGTGGGTTTGTTCGGCCCCCACAACCCGGTCGGGTCTGAGCCCGAGGGCCGCCAGGACCCGGCGCCGGTTCTCCAGCACGGCCGCCGGGTCGTCGGGGACGCTGAGGCTCAGGTTCAGAGACGCATAGGGGCCGTTGCTGACCCCGCCGTGGCGGGTGGTGACCCAGAACCGGAATCCCGGAGCCTGCTCGGGGGCCAGGTCAAGGATGACGGGTTCTGACAAGTCGCCAGCCCGGCGGAGGGGCTATCTGGACTCCTGCTCGGCCTGCCGCCGACGGCGGGCTTCCCGCCCCCGCCGGCCGATTTCCCGGAAGTACTCGGGGCCGTACTTTTGCTTGACGGTGTTGCCGCCGAGGCGGCCAATTTCGGCCCAGTACTCCCGGGTCCGCCGGCTGGCCAGGGTCTGGCCGCCGCGTTTGCCGATCCGCCGGTAAAATTCGGAACCGTGCCGTTCCTTCGTTCGCAGGCCGCCCCGCCGCCCGGCCTCGCGGGTGGTCATAGCTTCTTTTTCCGGAGCCCGTTCCTCAGCCAATTCTGCACTCCTTCAGTTTTAAATGAAGCTATCAGCCCCGCTGGTCTTTTGACTCTCCCCTCTGCCTGCTGTCATTATACAGGTTTTTTGCTACCCAGGCAAGGTGCAGTTTTGGCTGCTACAACCCCGGACTGATGAACCCCACCTCGGCCCGGTCCAAATCGCCCCCAGGGCTCAGGGTCTGGAGGGCCGCCCGAACCCGGTCCCGGTCCGGCCAGCCTCCGTCTGCGGCGGCCTGCTCCACAGCCCGCAGAATCAGGCGGGTCGCCTGGTACGCCCCCACCGCGGCCGGCCCGGGTTCACCCCCGCCGGCATTCCGGAAACCCGCCGCAAAGGCCTGAAATTCGTCGGCCGGAAGCCGCCAGGTTGGAACCAGGACCGCGGCCCTGGCTGAACCCAGCAGGTTTCTGAGGCCTAGCGAATAGGCCGGCGGGCCCAGGAACAGGGCGGCCGGCTGGCCGGCCTGCCCCAGGGTCGAGGCCCAGCGGGCGGCGGTGATGCCGTCCGCGCAGATGAGAACCCCTTCCGTTCCCGGCGGCAGGCCGCCCGGGTTGGGGGCGGCCCCCAGGTAGGCGACCGGAAAATTGCCGCCGGCGCCGTGGCCTGGCCCCACCCACGGGCAGGCGTTCGGGTCAAAGCTGACGACGAGCCGACCCGTCGGCCCCAGCTGCTGGGCGGCCGCGGTCTCGAACCGGGACCAGGGCGGCGCCAGGTAGTAGACGGGTCCGTCCGTTGGGAGGGCGGGAACCCAGTAGTTGACCAGGCCCAGGCCGGCCTGGCGGTAAACCGGCGCCGCCGCGCTCAGCGAGGCCCACGAGGGGTGGCCCACCGCGCCCACAATCCTGGGGTCGGCGGCGAGCTTTTCGGCCTGAAGCCGCCCGAATTCGGCGGTGGAGCGGTCGTCCTCGGCGACGAGCTCGGCCCGAAGGCCGCGGCCCCGGTCCTCCAGGTTCCAGCGGTTTACGGCCGCCCGGGCCGCAAAGAGGGCCTCATACCCGACCGACCATTCCGGTCCCGAAAACGGGGCAACCAGGCCGATCTTGACCACGCCCCGGAAACCCGGGGCCGGGACGGACCCGCAGGCCGCCGCCGTAGCCGCAAGTACCCCGCCCAGAAAGGCGACGAGGGCCCGGACTCTGGGGGCCCCCGTCGGGGTGTGGTATCCCTGCTCCGGGCCTAGACCCGAATGCATGCCACGTAATGGCCGCCCCCCTTGTCCTCCAGGGGCGGGACCACCCGGGAGCACTCGGGGATGGCGATGGGACAGCGGGTGTGGAAGACGCATCCGCTGGGCGGGTTGACCGGGCTCGGCACGTCCCCGGTCAGGATGATCCGCTCCCGCTTGGCCTCAACCTCGGGGTCGGGGATCGGGACTGCCGAGATGAGCGCTTTGGTGTAGGGGTGGAGCGGGTTTTCGTAGATTTCGTCCCGGTCGGCGATCTCGACGATGTGACCCAGGTACATCACGGCCACCCGGTCGCTGATGTGCCGGACGACGGCCAGGTCATGGGCGATGAAGAGGTAAGTGAGGTTGAACTGGGCCTGGAGGTCCTCCAGCAGGTTGATGATCTGGGCCTGAATCGAGACGTCCAGGGCCGAGACCGGCTCGTCGCAGACGATAAAGTCAGGCTGAACGGCCAGGGCCCGGGCGATGCCGATGCGCTGGCGCTGGCCGCCCGAGAACTCGTGGGGGTAGCGGTTAACGAAATAGGGGTTCAGGCCGACCACCCGCAGGAGCTCCTGAACCCGCTCCATGCGCTCCTTCCTGTTCTTGGCCAGGCCGTGGATGATCAGGGGTTCGGCGATGATGCTTCCAACCGACATCCGGGGGTTGAGGGACGCATACGGGTCCTGGAAGATCATCTGCATCCGGCGGCGCATGCGCCGCAGGGCCTCACCCTTTAAGGCCGTCAGGTCGATGCCGTCGAAATAGACCTTCCCGGCCGTGGGCCGGTAGAGCTGGAGGATCGCCCGCCCGAGGGTGGACTTTCCACAGCCCGACTCGCCGACAAGGCCCAGGGTCTCACCCCGGCGAATCGTAAAGCTTACCCCGTCCACGGCCTTAACGTCGGCAACCTTGCGCTGGAGGATGATGCCCGACGTAATCGGGAAGTACATTTTGAGGTCCCGGACCTCAAGCAGGACGTTGTCGGTGCGGGCGGTCCCGCCCGTCTGGGGCTGTCGCTGGTGTTCGTTCATGACCGCTCCCCCTTCCTGTAGTAGACCTCGGCGTAACAGGCGATGTAGTGATTCTCCCCGACTTCCCGTAGCGTGGGCCGCTTCTGCCAGCAGATATCCATGGCGTACGGGCACCGGGGCGCAAAATCGCACATGTCGGGCGGCTCGATCAGGTCCGGCGGCAGGCCCGGAATCGGCTCAAGCTTCTCCTTGCGGGGCTCGTCCAGCCGCGGAACCGATTTGAGCAGGCCGATGGTGTACGGGTGCCGGGGATTTGCAAAGATCTCCCGGGTGGGTGCCGTCTCCACGATGTGACCGGCGTACATGACCGCGACCCGCTGGGTCATGCCGGCGACGATCCCCAGGTTGTGGGTGATCAGGATCATGGAGGTGCCCCGCTCGGCCACGAGCCGCCGGATTATATCCAGAACCTGGGCCTGGATGGTGACGTCAAGGGCGGTGGTGGGCTCGTCGGCGATGATGAGCTGGGGGTTGCAGGCCAGGGCCATGGCGATCATGACCCGCTGGCGCATGCCGCCCGAGAACTGGTGGGGGTAGTTGTCCACCCGCTGTTCGGCCGAGGGTATTCCGACCATCTTGAGCAGTTCGATGGTCCGCCGGCGGGCCTCGGAGCGGCTCATTCCCAGGTGGAGCTCCAGGACCTCGGAGATCTGCCGGTTGATGGTCAGGACCGGGTTCAGGGAGGTCATCGGGTCCTGGAAGATCATCGCGATCCGGTTGCCCCGGATCTTGCGCAGCTCGGCGTCGTCCATCTTGAGCAGGTCTTCACCCTGGAAGAGGATCTGACCGCTCACAATCCGGCCGGGCGGTGTGGGGATGAGGCGCATGATGGACAGGGCCGAGACGCTCTTGCCGCACCCGGACTCCCCGACCAGGCCGAGGGTTTCCCCTTCGTTGAGCTCGTAGGAGACCCCGTCGACGGCCTTAACCACGCCGTCCTGGGTAAAAAAGTAAGTCCGTAAGTCCTTTACCTGAAGTAATGGCGCCATCCGGTCTGCCTCCGTTTGATTTTAACGCCCGCGGGGATTGAGCGCATCATTCAACGCGTCCCCGATAAACTGAAACGAAAGGTTAACCAGGCCGACGGTGGCCGCCGGCATCAGTAACAGGTGCGGATTGATCCGCCACTGCATCCGGTTCTCCCAGATCATCGTTCCCCAGGACGGGTTCGGCGGCTGCACCCCGATCCCCAGCCAGCTCAATACTACCTCGGCCGTGACCGCGTGACCAAGGCCCATGGAAACGGCCACCAGCACCGGCGGCAGGGCATTGGGGAGCAGGTGCCGCCAGACCACCTGCCAGGTCGACGCCCCCAGCGCCTGGGCGGCAACGACAAACTCCCGGTTCTTGAGGCTCAGCACCTGCCCCCGAACCAGTCGGGCCATCCCCGGCCAGCCGACGAACGACAGCGCCCCGAAGACGACCACGTAGTCGAGATAGCCCGACCGGGCCAGCCCTTGAAGGCCAAAGGCCGCCTCGTGCTGCTCGACGAAGGCCACGAAGCCGGGTTTAACCGTCGCCGCAATAAAGATTACAAAGAGCATGCCGGGAAACGCAAACAGGATGTCCCCGATCCGCATGATCAGGGCGTCAACCCAGCCGCCCAGGTATCCGGCCAGGGCGCCCAGGATAACCCCGTAAATGGTGCTCAGGCTCACGGCCAGGACCGAGACCACAGCCGCCGTCCGGGCCCCCCAGATGAGCCGGCTCAAAATGTCCCGGCCGAGCTCGTCCGTGCCCAGCAGGTGGGCCCAGGAAGGCGGCTGCCGGGCCTGGTCGAGGTTCTGGGTCCGGTAGTCGTAGGGAGCGACCCAGGGTGCGAAGAGGCCGGCCGTGTAGACCAGGAGGATAAAGACGAGGCCTGCCACCGCAACCTTCCGGCGCTTGAACCGCGACCAGGTGACGGCCCAGAGGCTGCGGCCCTTAACGGGCGGCTGGCCGGTCAGGGGAACGCCGGGGGAAACGGCGGCGCGGTCGGCCATCAGTCGTACCTGATGCGGGGGTCGAGGAAGGTGTAGCCGATGTCGACGAGCAGGTTGGCGAGTACGAACGAAGTCGCAACCAGCAGGGTAATGGCCATGATCACCGGGTAATCCCGGGTGAACATGGAGTCAACGGCCATCGCCCCGATGCCCGGAATGCCGTAGAGGGTTTCGATTACAAAGAAGCCTTCGACCAGTCCCCCGAGGCTTAGACCCAGGATCGTCCAAAGGGGCAGCAGGGCATTGCGGACGACGTGGCGGACCATGACCGTGGACTCGGGCAGGCCCTTGGCCCGGGCGACCCGCACGTAGTCCTGGTAAAGCACATCCAGGGTGCTGGCCCGCATCTGCCGGGTGATCACCGCCAGCCCCGGCAGGGCCATAACAACGGCCGGAATGATGATCCGGGAGTCGAAAAGGCCGCCCCAGCCTGACGACGGCAGCCAGCGCAGGGTCCGAACGAAGATGAGGAGAAGCATCGGCAGGGTAAAAAAGACGGGAATCGAGTTGAGGACCAGGGTTGTGCCTACGATGAGGTCGTCAAGCCAGGTTCCCTGCTTGAGGGCCGCCAGGATGCCGAGGGGAATGCCGATGGCGAAGGCCAGGGCGAGGCCCGCCAGGCCGAGCTGAACCGAAACCCACACCTTGTCGGCGATGAGGTCGGCGACCGGCTGGCCCCGGTACTTATAGCTTTCGCCGAAGTCCCCGTTGACGGCCCGCAGGACGAAATCGGTGTAACGCTCGAAGAAGGGCCGGTTAAGGCCGAGCTCCTCCCGGAGCCGCTCGGCCGCAGCCGGGTTGACCCGCTGGCCCAGCATCACCTCCACCGGGTCGCCCGGCGCGTAGTAGCCGAGGGTGAAGGTGATGAAGGAAACCGCCAGCAGCACGACCGGCAGCCAGAGCAGGCGGCGGATGATGTACCGGACCATCGGCCGCTAATGGGGCTCGACGACCACGTCCTTGAGGACCGGGATAATAATGGGCGAGACGACGTAGTTCTTGACCCAGGGCTTTACCAGCACGTACTCTTTGCCGAAGGTGAGGGGGATCCAGGGCGCATCCTGGATAATGATCTGCTCAACCTGCTGGTAAAGCTGGATCCGCCGCTGGGGGTCGGACTCGGTCCGGGCCTGCTCCAGAAGGCGGTCAACTTCCGGGTTCGAATAGCGGGTCGTGTTGTCCAGGCTCTGGCTGTGGAAGAGGATGTCCAGGAAGTTCTGCGGGTCAGGGTAGTCGGCAATCCAGCCGAGCTCGAAAGCCTGGTATTTATAGCGCTTCAGGTCGTCCAGGAAGGTGGCCCACTCCACCTGCTGGACCTGCACCTCAATGCCCAGGTTCTGCCGCCACATTTCAATAATGGCGCTCGTCGTCTGGGGCGGGTTTCCGGCAGTGCCCGGAATTGTCAGGGTGATGGGCGGGAGATTCGTCCCGTACTTGGACTGGGCCAGGAGCTGTTTTGCCCGCTGCGGGTCGAACTTGATGCCCGTCAGGTTCGGATTGTAGCCGGGAAAGCCCGGCGGCAGGATGCCGTAGGCCGGGTCGACAAACTTGCGCAGGACGACCTCCGCAAGCTTGTCCTTGTCCACGGCATAGCTCAGGGCAAGGCGAACGTTGCGGTCGTCGAAGGGCGGCTTGGTGACATTGAACCCGATGTACCCGACGCTGAACGAATTGGCCACCACCAGCTCCTTGCGGAGGGGGCTGTTCGGGTCAAGAACCCGCTCGATGTCGTCGATCCCGACCCCGGTAATGTCAATTTCGTTGTTTTCGTACATGGTCATGGCCGAGCCGCCGGACAGGATGAAGATGGCCTGCTCGAGCTTGGGGGCGCCCAGGTAGTAGTTCTCGTTGCGCTCGAGAACGATCCGTTCCCCGACGCGCCACTCCCGGAGCTTGAAGGGCCCGGTGCCGTTCGGCCGGAACATCCAGTTGCGGCCCGACTCGACGTTCTCCTTGTCAACGACAAAGGCCGTGGGGTAGGTCAGCTTCGCCAGGAAATAAACTTTCGGGGCATCAATCTGGATCTGCAGGGTGTAGTCGTCAATCACTTTCACGCCGCTGACCTGCCGGGCCTGCCCGTTCAACATCTCCTTTACGCCGACGATGTCGCCCAGGTAAGTATCGGCCACCGTCGACTGGGTCCGGGGGTCGGCCGCCCGCTCAATGGAATACTTAAAATCCCGGGCCGTTACCTGCTTGCCGTTGTGGAATTTGGCATTTTTCCGGAGGTAGAAAGTATACGTCCGGCCGTCGGGGCTAACATCCCAGCGTTCGGCCAGGTCGGGAACAATCTGGAGGTCTTTGTTGAAGGTGACCAGCCCCGAAAAGATTTCAACAATGTAGGTTGCGGAGGTGGCGTCCGTTGTCAGGGCCGGGTCAAGGGTCGGAGGGTCCGCCCCCAGCATGGTCAGGATGTTCGCCTTCCCCGGGGGCAACTGCTCCTGCGTGCCCTGGCTCTGGCCGGATGGCTGCCGGGATCCCGGCAGGAATCTGCATCCGGACAGGACCAGCGCCAGAACAAGCAATGCCACCAGGCCTGCCCTGATCAGCCGCCGTCCCATGCGCCCTGCTCCCTCTCTGGAACTTTTCCCCTCGAAGGTTCTAGCCCATTTTAGGTGCAGTCATAACCGACTGTCAAGTGGGGCCCGAAGGCGAAGACCTCCCGGTCCCGGAGCTCGCCGGCGCCGCTTACGGCTGGAACCCGGTGATTCCGGGCCTTTACCCGGCCGGTGTATAATCAGGCGCGGTCGATTTCCGCCGGCCGGTTAACGGCACGGCGGCGGAAGCCTGAGCACCACACTCGGTTCCCACTGGCGGGTAGACCGACCCTACCCGGATGGGTGGCCCGCGTCGGCCACCCTGATGCTAATATCTGGCCGGGAGGCCGTTATGACCGGGCAGGTTGATATTTTAACAAACCTTTTTATCTTTGTACTGGCGTCCTTCCTGGGGCTGGAGCTTATCCGGCACGTTTCAAGGCTCCTGCACACCCCCCTGATGTCCCTCACCAATGCCATTTCGGCCATCGCCATCGTCGGGTCGCTGCTCCTTACGGGCGCCCACCACGATGACCTGAGCGTCGCCCTGGGGGCGGTGGCGGTGGCGGCCTCGACGGCCAACATCGTCGGCGGGTTCCTGATCACCGAGCGGATCCTGCGCATGTTCCGGGGGCGCGGCCGATGACAGGGGACCAGGTCGTTCAGGTCATCTACCTGCTTTCGGCGGTTCTGTTTATCCTGGCCCTCAAGTTTATGAGCGAGGTTCGGACCGCCCGGTGGGGCAACTGGGCGGGTGCCCTCGGAATGCTTTTGGCCGTCGGCGGGACGCTGCTCCGGCCGGAAATCACGGACTACCGCTGGATCATCGTGGCCGTGGTCATCGGGTCGGCCGTCGGCGCACCGATGGCCCTGCTCATGCCGATGACGGCGGTCCCCCAGCGGACGGCCCTTTCCCACGCGTTTGGGGCCCTGGCGGCCGGGCTGGTAGGCACGGCCGAGTTCTACCTGCGGGGCGAGACCCTGGACGCCTTCTCAATGGGCGTGCTCTGTCTGGAAGTCCTCCTGGGCTACCTCACTTTTACGGGTAGCCTTCTGGCTTTCGCCAAGCTCCAGGAGCTCATTCCGACGCGGCCCATCGTCTACCCGGGACGCAACTATGTCAGCCTCTCGGTGCTGGCGGTGGCCGTCCTGACTGCGGCCTACCTGGTGGTGAACCGGGGCCCGGCCGGCCTTTTCCCGGTCCTGGTCGGGTCGGCCCTCCTCTTCGGCATCCTGCTTATCCTGCCCATCGGCGGGGCCGACATGCCCACGGTCATCGCCATCCTCAACGCTTACGCCGGGCTTTCCTCGTCGTTTATGGGCTTTCTGCTGGACAACAGACTGCTCATCATCGCCGGTGCCCTGGACGGGTCGTCGGGCCTTATCCTCTCGATTTTGATGTGTAAGGCGATGAACCGGTCGTTTACGAACGTGCTGTTTGGGGCCTTCGGACAGGTAGCTGTGGAGACGGCGGAGAAGGGGCGAACCGTTCAGGCTTACACGCCCCAGGATGCGGCCGCCATCCTGGAAACGGCCCGTTCGGTGATTATTGTCACCGGCTACGGGATGGCGGCGGCCCAGGCCCAGCATGCGGTTAAAGAGCTGGCCGACCTGCTGATAAGCCGGGGGGTGGACGTCAAGTTCGCCATTCACCCGGTCGCCGGTCGGATGCCCGGGCACATGAACGTGCTTCTGGCCGAGGCCGGCGTCCCCTACGACCTGCTCTACGAAATGGACCAGATAAACCCCCTCTTCCCGGAGACGGATGTGGCCCTGGTGGTGGGCGCCAACGACGTAACCAACCCGGCCGCCCGGACCAAGCCAGATTCGCCCATTTACGGGATGCCGATCCTGGATGTGGACAAGGCCCGGACCGTTATCTTTATCAAGCGCAGCCTGGCCCCGGGCTTTGCCGGCATCGATAACGAACTGTTCTACCTGCCGAAGACCATGATGGTGTTCGGCGACGCCAAGAAAGTCGTGACCGAGATTATTGCGGCCCTCAAAGGCTGAGGAGGCACCGATGATCGTTGGGGTCGTTCGGGAAACTTTTCCGGGCGAGCGGCGGGTGGCCCTCACGCCGGCCGTTATTCCAAACCTTACCCGGGCCGGCTTCCGGGTGGTCGTCGAGGCCGGCGCCGGGGAGGCCGCCGGGTTCGACGACGCCGCCTACGCCGAGAAGGGGGCGGAAATCGCCGCCGGCCGGGACGAGGTTTTCGGCCGGGCCGACGTCCTGGTTCAGGTTCGGGGCTACGGGGCCAATCCCGAGGCCGGCCGGGCTGACCTGAGCCGCCTGCGGCCCGGACAGGTTCTCATTGGGTTTCTGGACCCCATAGCCAACCCGGAGGCGGCGGCCGAGCTGGCCGCCCGGGAGGTTACGGCCTTTGCCCTGGAGCTGTTGCCCCGGATCACCCGGGCCCAGCCCATGGATGCCCTCTCGTCCCAGGCGACCGTTGCGGGCTACAAGGCTGCACTGCTGGCGGCCGAGGCGCTGCCGAAGCTCTTTCCGATGCTGATAACGGCGGCGGGCACCATCACCCCGGCAAAGGTCTTCGTCATTGGGGCCGGGGTGGCGGGCCTGCAGGCCATTGCCACCGCCCGGCGGCTGGGTGCGGTGGTCTCGGCTTACGACGTGCGCCCGGCCGCAAAGGAAGAGGCCGAAAGTGTAGGGGCCCGGTTTATCGAACTTCCGCTGGAGACGGCCGGCGTTGAGGCCGGGGGCGGCTATGCCCGGCCGATGGATGAGGAGTTTTACCGCCGCCAGCGGGAACTGATGGGCCAGGTCGTGGCCGAACACGATGCGGTCATCGCCACCGCGATGGTCCTGGGGCGGCGGGCCCCGGTGCTGGTCACGGCCGAAATGGTCCGGGGGATGCGGCCGGGGTCGGTGATCGTGGACCTGGCCGCCGAGCGGGGCGGGAACTGTGAGCTGACCCGGCCGGGCGAAACGGTGGAGGTAAACCGGGTCAAAATCATTGGGGCCGTCAACCTGCCGGCCACCGTTCCGTATGATGCCAGCCAGATGTATGCCCGGAACGTAACGAATTTTTTACTGCACGTGCTGGGCGGTTCCGGCAAGCCGGACCTTTCGGATGAGATCACCCGGGAGACCCTGCTGGTCCGGTCGGGAGAAGTGGTCAGTCCCAGGGTCCGCCAGTTGCTGGGTCTGCCCCCCGTTCCGGCCCCGTCGGCCGACTGATGGACCCCTTCGGGATACCCGCCGACGTCGTTGCCCGCCGCGTCGAGGAGCTCGGGGAGGTTGGCCGCCTTCCGGAAGGGGGCCTTTACCGGGGAGTTTACACGCCGGCGTGGGCGGCGGCCCGGGCGGTGGTCGCCGAATGGGGCCGGGCGGCCGGCCTGGAGGTAGGAGAAGACGCCGTCGGGAACCTCTGGCTCCGGCTCCCCGGTACTGAGCCGGGGCCGGCCATTGTCACGGGCTCGCATATCGACACGGTCCGCAACGGCGGCAAATACGATGGGGCCCTTGGCATCATCGCCGGGCTCACGGCCGTCGAAGTGCTCAAGGCCAGGTTCGGCCGGCCGAAGCGCACCCTGGAGGTGCTGGCGACCTGCGAGGAGGACGGGGCCCGGTTCCGGAGCCGCCTGTGGGGCTCCCGGGCGATCCTGGGGATCATCCGGCCCGAAGAGCCCGATTCCATCCTGGATGCCGAAGGGATATCCATCGGCGAGGCGATGCGCCGGCTGGGTTTTGACCCGGCCCGCATCCCTGAGGCCCGGCGGGACGACATTGGGGCGTTCATTGAACTTCACATCGAGCAGGGACCGGTTCTCGAAACTTCGGGCCACCAGGTCGGCATCGTCACGGTCGTTACGGGGCTCACCATGGCCGTTGCCGAAGTGACCGGACGGGCCGACCACGCCGGCACCACCCCCATGGACGCCCGGCGGGATGCCCTGGTGGGGGCGGCCCGGATGATCCTGGCCGTCCGGCGGGCGGCGCTGGCGGCCGGACCGCCGGCGGTGGCCACCGTCGGGCGGATTGAAGCCTGGCCCGGCGGGTCGAATGTTGTCCCGGAGCGGGTCAGGTTCACCATCGACATCAGGCACACGGACGAAGACCAGCTCCGCCGGCTGGAGAACCGGGTTGCCCGGGCCTGCCGGCAGGTAGCCCGTAACTGCGACCTGGGCCTCGACTTCAGGGTGGTTTCGTCGACGCCCCCAACGCCCCTGGACCCGGCCCTGCGTCGGCTGCTGGTTGACCTGGCGGGCGGTCTCGGCCTGAAATTCCTCGAGATGCCCAGCGGCGCCGGTCACGATGCCGCCTGGCTGGCCCGGAGGTTTCCGGCCGCAATGATTTTCGTCCCGAGCCGGGACGGGCGCAGTCACAGCCCGCTGGAATACACCCCGGTGGAGCAGATAACGCCCGGGATCACCCTGCTGGCCGCCGCCCTCCACCGTCTCGCCTATTGACCGGCCGCGGCGGCCACTGCTAAAATGGACCGGAGGGTGCCAGAAGATGCCGATCTACGAGTACTTTTGCCCCAACTGCCGGACGAAGTTTGAGCTTTTGCGCCCGATAAGCCGCGCCGCCGAGGACGGCATCTGTCCGGGCTGCCAGCAGAACGCCCCCCGGATCATGTCGGTCTTTGCGTCCTTTTCCCGGGGCGCCGACGGGTCGGTTACCGCCGTGGGGGGCGGCTGCGCCGCCTGTGCCTCCCACGCCTGCGCCAGCTGCAGCCTGAACTGAGGGCCGCTTCCCTACCGGTCGGCTGCCCTGGCGTATTTAAAGGTTATCTGGTTGGGGTAAACCGGCAGGGTGAGGCGGTCTGCCGGCCTGACGGTAATTACCCAGTCCGGGTGGGTGTAGCGCAGAAGGGCGATGAGGCCGCCCCGCCGCTCCAGGGTTCTCAGCAGGGTTTCCGGGGCGCCGATAGCCCGGAGATAGTACGGTCCGGCCAGGAGGGTCCCGTCCACAACGAGCCAGCCCCTGCCCCCGCCGATGCTTGACCGGTAAACCAGGCGCAGGGTTGTTTGCGGGTTGCCGATGGCGATGGCCTCGGCCCCGGCGTTGCGCAGTTCGTTAACGAGGTCGACCATCTCGAAGGGTTCGGGGTTCCCGAGAAGCTCAACTTCAACCCCCGGTCCGCTGACTTCCAGCAGGCCGTTGATAGCCTTCAGCCGGTTCAGTTCGGAGACCAGGGTGTCCACATCCGTCGAGCTGTTGCCCCGGAGGGCCGCAAGCTCCTGCTGGGCCTTGGCGATCTCGGTGCGAAGCCGGTTATTCGCCTCAATAAGGTCGCTGAGAAGGCGGGCGTCTTCCAGGGTCGACCGGCCAGGGGCCGGGCTTGCCAGCTGGCCCCGGAGCTGGGTGACAACGAGAAAGCCGACCAGAAAGGCCACGATAAACAGGCTGAGGCGGGCCGGGTCAGGGTGGCGCTTGCGGACGGCGACCTTCACCATTGCAGGTGCTCGGTCGGGAAGCCCCCTTTGTAGGGCGGGACGGTGACCTCGGCGGCCCGGCGCACGCTGAACTGGAGGCCGTAATTCTGAACCCTGGACCTGAGCTGGGTCAGGCGGCCGGGTGAGCGGAGCAGGGACTCCAGCTCAGGCGGACCGATCGCCACGACCTCGTACGGCGGCGCAAGCCGGGCAGTATTCACGACAATAACGCCGCCGGCCGCATATATCGAGGAGGTGGCGACAATCCGCTCGCCGTTGATGGCCACAGCCTCGGCACCCCCTTCCCAGAGCAGGTTCACCACGTCCCGCAGGTGGGAGTCCAGAACCAGGTAAAGGGTCGGGTCCTCACCCCGAAGCGGCCGCCGGGGTGAGTCGTCCAGTACGACAATAACCCCCGGCCCGGTCAGGGCAACCGTGCCGGCGATGACCTGCTGGTTGAGCAGGTCGGCCAGCAGGCCGCTCAGCCCGGGCCCCTGGGGCTGGGCCCGGAGCCGGTCGCGCTCGGCCTGGACCTCGGCCAGCTGGGCCTGGAGGCGGCGGTGCTCCGCATCGAGCTGGGCGACCACGGCGGACAGGTCGCCGGTGCCCCGGTCAGCACCTCCCGACTGAAGGGGCAGCCGGTAGGCAGCCGCCAGCGCAAAGCCGGTGATAACCAGGGCAACCAGGACCGCCGGCCGGCTGAAGAACCTTAAGCTCATTGGGGGACGGTACGGCTCCCGCTCGGCCGGGGACCCTGACCGAGCCGGGTCGCGGCCAGGCCGATGAACAGGGCCAGAATGCCCTGGGCCAGGGTGAAGGCCGCAAGCAGCAGGGCGGCCGAGAACCAGAAGGGCTCCGGGAACAGCCTGATCAGGTTGTGCTGGGCCGGGTCGAGAACCCAGAAGTCGTTCCGGAAGCTTATCAGGTGGAAGAGGATAAACAGCTGGTCAAAACCGACGGCCAGGGCGAACCCCGTAACAAGCAGGAGACCAGCCGTCAGGGCCCCGCCGAATGCCAGCCAGTCGCCGATAAGGACCAGCCCGGATCGCCCCTGGGCAGCGAGGCTGGCGGCAACAAAGCCTACCAGAAACAGGCCCGTAAAGAGACGAACCCGGTCGAGACCGAGGACGAGGTGCTTGACATCCCGCATGTGGAGGACCTCCCGCTCGGTGAAGAGCGGCTGGTCAACAGCGTCCCGCCGCACCCGGATGTCCAGGAGCTCCTCGTCCGAATTGAAATAGCGGATGAACTCCTCCGCAACCGCGCGCAGCTGCTCGGGACTCAGGCCCGTGGTGAGCTCGACCCGGTTTTGCTCAAAGCCCCAGAGGTAAAGGTCGAGATTGTTAACGAGAAACCGAACGTTAAGCGTGATCAGAAAAACCGGAAGGAGTGCTACAGCCAGCAGGAGCCAGATGTGCAGAACCGTCTTCAAAGGGGATTCCCCTGCCTAGCGGCCGGGACACAGCCGGTAAACCCGGGCTCCCTGGCCGGTCATCTCCGTTACCTCCCCACCGGGCAGTACCTGAACCGAAAGAGTATAACACGACCGGTCGGGAATCTCGGCAGGGATTTCAAAACGCACGACCCGGCTCTCGCCGGCGGCCACACTGCCGGCATCCCGGGAGATCTCCGCCAGGGTGTCGGACGGGTCATCCCCGGTAAGCCTGACCCGAACCCGCGCCTCAACCCGCCGGCGGCCCCGGTTATCAATAACGACCACCAGGCGGTTGGAACCGTCAGGGGCCGCGGGAGGGGTCGTCTCCAGCTGAACGGCCGTAACCGCCAGGCTGACTTCCGGACGGGGCGTGGCCTGAACCAGACTCACCGGGGGCTCGGACCGCACCCCCGAAGGTTCAAAAGCCCCGGTGCCGCACCCGGCAAGCATCAGACCCAGGAGCGGCAACAGGGCCGCCCGCTTGACTCGGCCGAGCATCAATACCGGTCGAGTCTAGCCGGCCGGGCTCCCGGCTGTCAAATTGTTCCGGCGTACCTGCCGGCCGAAGGCCCTGGGCAGCCGGTCGACGCCAGGCGAACTACCACCCGGCGGGCGCCGGACGAACAGACGGCCCAGGCCGGCCAGCCGGACCCCGGACCAGCGGTAGGCGTGAACCGCCAGGGGAGAGAACCGGGGCCAGTCACGGTCACTGCCGTCAGGATGCCAGGGCATCGGCCCCCGGCGGCACGGCCTCCCAGGCCTCGAACTGGCGCCGGCAGGCCGCACACTGCCGCCGGCGGACGACCCGACCCGGGCCGACCGCGAACTCGGCAACGATAAAACTCCGGGGTCCGCCGCAGAGGGGGCAGACGGGTGTCGAAACCATGACCGTGACGACCATCAGGAAACCTCCCGGTTCGGCCTTCCGACTGATACTAGCACAAATGTGCGGATATGGCAAGAAGTTTATCCACCGGTTGGGTTCCGGCCTTGACAGGCCGCGGCGGCTCGGGGTATTGTCGGTTCGGCCGTGCCGGACGTTATTACCCTCGGCGAGACCATGGTTCTCTTTGCCCCGCTCGAGCCCGGGCCCCTCAGGTATGCCCGCCGCTTCGAGATGCGGTTCGGCGGCGCGGAGTCCAATTTTGCGGTCGGCATTGTCAGGCTGGGCTTTTCTGCCGGCTGGATAAGCCGGCTCGGGGACGATGAGTTCGGCCGGTACATCTTTACCCAGCTTCGCGGTGAAGGGGTCGACGTAAGCCGGGTCAGGTTTGACCCGGAGGCCACGACCGGGGTCTTCTTCAAGGAGCTGGGCCGGCCCGGGGGCACCCGGGTTTACTATTACCGGCGTCATTCGGCGGCCTCGCGGCTTTCACCTGAGGACCTGGACGCCGAGTACTTCGCCGGGGCCCGCTGGCTCCACCTGACCGGGATCACCCCGGCCCTTTCGGACTCGTGCCGGGCGGCCGTTGAGGCCGCCCTGGGCCTTGCCCGCCGGTTCGGACTGACGGTCTCCTTCGACCCGAACCTCCGCCTCAAGCTCTGGCCCCTGGCCACCGCCCGGCGGGTTCTCGTCCCCCTTCTCCAGCAGGCCGACGTGGTGCTCGGCGGCCACGAGGAGCTGTGCCTTCTCCTGGAAAAGCCGGCGCCGGAGGCCGCGGCCGAGTCCCTTCTGGCCGCCGGGGTGAACGTTGTTGCCGTCAAGCTCGGGGCCGAGGGGGCCCTGGTTGTCACAGCCGATTCCCGGGAGAGGGTGCCCGCCTTCCCGGTGGCTGAGGTTGTTGACCCCGTCGGGGCCGGCGACGCCTTCGATGCCGGATTTGTGGCCGGTCAGCTCCTGGGCCGGACTCTGGCCGAATCGGCCCGGCTGGGCAATGCCTGCGGTGCCCTGATGGTTTCGGTTCGGGGCGACTATGAGGCCCTTCCTACCCTTGCCGAGGCCGAAGAATTCATGGCCGGCCGGCTTCCGCCGGCCCGCTGACTTTGGGGAGAGGCATTCCGTATGGAGCTCCGCAGACCCCTCGTTGTTGCCCACCGCGGGGCCTCCGGGGAGGCCCCGGAAAACACCCTGCCGGCCTTCGAGCTGGCCCGGGCCCAGCAGGCCGACGCCGTCGAGTTTGACGTCCGGGTGACGGCCGACGGCCATTTCGTGGTTATCCACGATGCTACCGTCGACCGGACCACCAACGGCCGGGGCGAGGTGGCGGCCCTGACCCTGGCCGAAATTAAGGCGCTGGATGCCGGCTCCTGGTTTGACCCGGCCTTTGCCGGGACCCGGGTGCCGACCCTGGCCGAGGTTCTCGGTTGGGCCGCCGGCGCCATCGACCTGTGCATTGAGGTCAAGACGCCCTTTCCCGAGCCGGTCCTGGCCGACCTGCTCCAGGCCGTTGCCGGCTATCCCCGCCGGCGACTGCTTTTGGCCAGCTTCGACTGGCAGCTGGTCCGCCGGCTCAAACTGCTTGCCCCCTGGGCGCAGGTGGGCCTGATCTGGGGCCGCCGGCCCCCGGCCGACCCCTTTGAATTTGCCCGCCGGCTCGGCGGGGCGAACCTTCACCCCAATGTTGCCCTCGTGGACCAGGCTTTCGTCGAAAAGGCCCACCGCTTCGGGCTCAGGGTCTTTGTCTGGACGGTGGACGGCCCCGACCTGGCGGTTGCCCTCGGGAAAATGGGAGTTGACGGGATTGTGACCGACTACCCGGCGAAAATCCGCTCGGCCCTGCTGACCCTTTCGCCCCCGGAGCCGGGTTAATCCGCCGCCGGAGCCTCGAGGGCGCCCGGCCGGCGGCGGGGGGCGTGGGCGCTGGCAAACACGGCCCCAACCAGGGCGACGGCCCCAAGGGCAACCACGGCCGCCTGAAAGCCGGAGATGTAGCCGGGGCCGCCGGCAGTTCCGGCCGGCACGAACAGGCTCATGACGGCCCCGGCCAGGGCCACCCCAACCGAATGGCCCAGGTGACGCGAGACCTGCTCCATGCCCGAGGCAAATCCCCGCTGGTTGGGGGCAACCGCCCCGATGATGGTAGTGTTATTAACCGTAATATATCCGCCCATCGCCAGGCCCAGAAATGCCACCACCGGGAACAGCCCCAGAAAGGGGGCAAACGGGGCGGCAAGGCCCAGGGCGCACAGGCCGAGCCCAAGGGCGGTGATCCCAGCCGGCCCGAGGAGGGGCGAGCGGGTCCGGTCCAGGATAAAGCCGCCCAGGAGACCCCCGACGGTATTGCAGGCTGAGAGGGTCATCAGCAGGATTCCGGTCTGGGCTGTGGAGAGCCCGAATCCCCGCTCGACGAGAAAGGGCAACAGAAACGAAGACCCCATCATGGTCGAGTGGACGATGCCGTTGGCCACCACCGCCGCCGAAAACCGCCGGTTCCGGAACTGGCCCAGGTCGATAAGGGGAGCCTTTACCCGGCGCTCCCACCAGACGAACATTCCCAGGCAGGCCAGGGTCGCCAGGTGCATCGGCACGTGATACGTCCAGCCGTCCACGAACGTTTCCGGTCCCTCGTGGAAGTGGTTCAGGGAGAGGGCAAAGAAAGTAAAGGTCAGCAGGAGCCAGAAGGCACCCCAGAGGTCCAGACGGTGGGGCAGGGGACCAGGGTCAAACCGGCGCAGGGCCGGCAGGCCGGCCAGACCAACCAGCCCGAGGGGGGTTAACAGGAGAAAGACGGTCCGCCAGCCCAGGGTTGGGGCCACTGCGGACGCCAGGGCGGTTGTTGCCAGGGAGCCGAGGGCCCCGGCCATGGTGAGAATCCCGACGGCCCGTCCCCGGCGGCCGACGCCGAACGCGTGGCCCACGGCCGCCAGGGCCGCGGTGTAGACCATGGCCGCGGCGACACCCTGGACCCCCCGGGCCAGGACCAGCTGCCAGAAGTCCCGGGCCAGGGCCGCCAGCAGAAAGGATGCGGCCAGCAGGACTGCCCCGACCAGGTAGACCCGGCTCTGGCCCAGCAGGTCGCCCAGGCGCCCGACAACCAGAACAACTGCGGTAAGAACCAGAAAATAGGCATTTACGATGAGGCCGGCCCGGTTAACATCGACACCCAGGTCGGCACTTATGGTGGGCACAATGACCGAGATGCCCAATGCGGTCATGACCGCAAAGTTGCCCACCCCCGCCGCCAGCAGGACCGCCTTTTCCCCCGATACCTTCAGCATCGATGCTGCTCCTTCGGAATCTTAGCCGGCGGGAAAGACCGCCTCCTCCCGGGTCATGACCTCGAGGAGGGCGGGCCGCCCGGCCTCAACTTCGGCGACGGCCCGCCGGATGGCCGGGGCCAGATCCTCGGGTTTCTCGACCCGCTCGGTGTAGCCGCCGAGGCCCTCCCCAACTTTGGCGAAATTGCCCGACAGGTAGCGGGCCCCGAACTTCTCGGTGGATACCGGCAGGTATTTATCGTAGCCGCCCATCAGGTTGTTGTTCAAAATCACCGTTAGAATGGGGATGCGGGCCCGGACCGCCGTCTCGAAGTCCATGCCGACCATGCCGAAGGCCGCATCCCCCATCACGTTCACGGCCAGCAGGTCGGGACGGGCGAGTTTGGCCCCCATCACCAGCCCGAGGCCGGTGCCAAGCTGGGTCGTCTTGCCCCAGCCGATGTAGCCGTGGGGGATCAGGGTCTCGTAGAAGGGGACCATCTGGTCCCTGGGGTTGCCGGCGTCGTGGGTGATGACCGTCCGGCGCCGGTCCAGGTTGCGCATGAGCTCCCAGATAACCCGGTAGGGGCTGATGGGGGTCTCGTCCGACGTAAGCCGCGGCATCCAGGCCCGGAGAAATTCGGTCTTCACGGCCCGGATCTCCGCCTGAACGTGGTCGCTGGGCCGGGGTCCTTCAAGCCGGGTGCGGGCGAGGGCGATAAGCTGGGAGAGGACCGCCCTGGCGTCCCCGATGACCCCGTATGAGACCGGGTAGTCTTTGTTGACGTCGTCCTCGTTAATGGTTATCTGGACCAGCGTCTTGCCGGGCGGAATGGGCACGATGTACGCCGACCGCGTAAAGCTCGTGCCGACCCCGAAGATGACGTCGGCCTTGTTGAGAAAGTGGTCGACGGTCTTCGGCCGGGTCCGGCCCCCCGCCCCCAGGGCGAGGGGGTGGTCCTCAGGAAAAGCCCCCTTGCCGTTCAGGGTAGTCATCACCGGCACACCCACCAGCTCGGCAAACTCCCGGAGCTCGTCCCAGGCCTCGGCGTAAAGTACCCCCTGTCCGGCAACGATGACCGGCGACTTGGCGGCCAGCAGGACGTTGAGGGCTTCTTCGACATCCCGGGGGTCCCCGTGGGGCCGGGAAACCTTAAACGGCCGGTAGTCCGGCTCCCCGTTCAGGGGTTCGTCCATGACGTCCACCGGAATTTCGAGCATGACCGGACCGGGCCGACCCGACCGGAGGAGGGTGAAAGCCCGGCGCATAAGCTGGGGGATGCGGTCGGCGAAGGGAACCTGCGCAACCCACTTCGTGACCGACCGGTAATTGTGGACGGCCTGAAAGTTCGGGGGTATCCCCAGGGCCCGGCGCTCGTAGGTTCCGGGCAGGACCAGGATGGGGGAGTTGTCGCCGTAGGCCTGGGCGACACCCCCGAAGGCGTTTTCGACGCCCGGCCCGTGCTGCATGGCGGCCACCCCGATCCTCTTCCCGGAAGATACCCGGCTGTAGCCGTCCGCCATGTTAATGACCACCCGCTCGGTCCGGCCGATGATGGGCCGGATGTCGTGGGCGGCACAGACGTCGATAATCGGGTTATGGGGGAAGCAGAAGAGATACTCGGTACCCTCGGCCTTGAGGATGCGGGCGATGGCGGTCTTTCCGTCCAAGTTCGTCCTCCGAGCCGTGCTAGAGACCTTATCATAATAATAGGCCACGATGTGCAGTTTGTGCGAACGCCGCCATGCCCGCTAACCTGACGCCCGAGTTCCTGGAGGCCCAGGAGGAGTACCGTAAGGCCGAAACAATTCCGGAGAAGCTGGCCGCCCTTGAGCGGATGCTGGCGACGATCCCCAAGCATAAGGGGACCGAAAAGATGCAGGCGGACATCAAGCGCCGCATCGCCAAGCTCAAGGAGGAGGCCGAGCGCCAGCGGCGGAGCAAGACCTCCCGCTACGACCCGTTTGCCGTCGAGCGCCACGGGGCCGGTCAGGTGGTGGTGATCGGGCCGCCCAATGCCGGCAAATCGGCCCTGGTTGCGGCCCTGACGGGGGCGCCGCTGGAGGTTGCCGACTACCCGTTCACGACCCAGGAGCCCGAACCGGCAATGATGCCTTATGAAGACATCCAGGTTCAGCTCGTGGACACCCCGCCGGTAGTGGAGGAGGTTGAAGGGCCGCTGGCGGCCCTGATCCGGTCGGCCGACGGCCTGGTCATTGTTCTCGACCTCGCCACCGACGACGTTCTGGACCAGGCCGAGACGGTGTTCTGCGGCCTTGAGCGCCGCAGGATTCGGACTGTGCCGGTTGAGGGCGAGGCCCGGGACGAGGCCGGGGTCGCCTTCAGGCCGGCGGTCCTTGCCGGCAACAAAGCCGACGCCCCCGATGCCGACGTGCGCTGGGCGCTCCTCCTCGATTCCTGGGGCGACCGGGCTACCCCGCTTGCGGTTTCAGCCCGAACCGGGGCCGGCCTTGAGGAGCTGAGGCGGCTTATCTTCCGACTGCTGCATGTTATCAGGGTCTACGCCAAGCCGCCGGGTCAGAAGCCCGACCTGGAGAAGCCCTTTATCTTACCCGAGGGGAGCACCGTCCTGGACCTGGCCGAAGAGGTCCACCGGGACTGGGTGAAGCGGCTCAAGCTGGCCCGGGTCTGGGGCAGCGCCGAGTTCGACGGCCAGGCGGTCGCCCGAAACTATACCCTGCACGACAAGGATATCGTTGAGCTGCACGTCTAACCCGGCCCGGTGCTGACCGGGAGCTCGACCACCCGTGCACTGTACACGTGCGGAATCTGCCGGACCTCTTCGAGGACGTGGGGGGGCACCGGGTCGTCCAGGCCCAGCACCATCATCGCCCGGCCCCTGGGCTCGAGCCGGCCCACCTCCATGAAGCTGATATTGATGTCGTGGCGGCCGGTAATGGTTCCCACAGCCCCGATCATGCCCGGCCGGTCGTGGTGGTCAATAAACAGGTAGTAGGGCGTTGAGGGCACCACGTCGAGCCAGAAGTTGTTGACAAGGACGATGTGGGGCTCATTGCGCATCCAGGTGCCCCCCAGCCGGATATTGCCCCCGACGGCCTCCAGCTCGACCACCATCAGGGCCGGGTATTCGCCGGCGTCGAGCTCTTTCGTTTCGACTACCCGCAGACCCCGGCGCTCGGCCACAAGCCGGGCGTTGACGGGGGTAACCCGCTCGGCGGAGACGGGCTCAAGGAGGGCCGCCAGGGCCGTTGCCGTCAGGGCGGCGGTATCGTAGCGGGCAATCTCGCCCCGGTAAGTGACCCGGATTCCGAGAAGCTGACCCCCCAGCAGCTGAATCGCCATCCGGCCCAGGATGGCGGCCAGGTCGAAGTAGGGCCGCAGGACCCGGTCAACCTCGGCCGGGATTGCCGGGAGGTTCACCGCGTTGCGGGGCGGCCGGCCCCGCAGGACGGCCAGAACCTCCTCAACAACTTCCCGGGCTACCTCGGCCTGGGCCTCGACGGTGGAGGCACCCAGGTGGGGGGTCGCAACAACCCGCGGGTGGCGGAGAAGGGGGTAGTCAGACGGCGGGGGCTCGGTGGCGAAGACATCCAGGGCGACCCCGCCGAGCCGGCCGGCTTCCAGAAGCTCCAGAAGGGCGGCTTCATCAACCACCCCGCCCCGGGAAGTGTTGACGACGATGGCGCCCGGCTTGACCAGTTCGAGGCGCTGGCGGTTGAGCAGGTTGCGGGTCTGCTCATTGAGGGGAACGTGCAGGCTGATAATATCCGCCTCACGGAGCAGGCTCTCGAGCTCCGTTAAGGTTACTCCCAGCCGGGCGGCGTAGTCCTGGGAAATAAAGGGGTCGTAGGCGATAACCCGCATCTGGAGGCCGGTCGCCCGGCGGGCAACCTCGGTCCCGACCCGCCCCAGGCCGATCAGACCCAGGGTCTTGTTCCGGAGCTCGACGCCGGTGAACTCGCCCCGCCGCCACTCACCCCGCTTGAGGGCCTCGAAGGCCTGGGGAATTCGGCGGGCGACCGCGAACATCAGCGCAATGGTGTGCTCGGCGGCCGCAACAATGTTCCCCGTCGGGGCATTGACGACGGCAATCCCCCGGCGGGTGGCCTCGGCCAGGTCGATGTTGTCCACCCCGACCCCGGCCCGGCCGATAACCACAAGCCGGCGGGCGTTTTCGAGCAGACCGCCCGTTACTCTGGTTTCGCTCCGAACGATCAGGGCGTCGGCGTCGGTCAGCAGTTCGGGCAGGTTGCCCCCATCTGGTCTGGCCACCTGCTCCACATCTGGCTGGGACTTAAGCAGTTCGATGCCGGTTGGGTGAATCGGGTCGCTGACGACGATTCGAAAGCCCATTGTTCACCCCGCCCGCGCGCTGGTTAGGTCCGGGTGCCGACCCGGCTCAACGCCGCCCGGATGGCCCCCAGGGCCTCGACCATATCCGGTTCTGAAACGTAGCCCATATGGGCAACCCGAATGATTTTGCCGGCAAGTTCGGCCTGCCCGCCCTGGATCTCGACGTTGAACTCCGACCGGACGGTCCTGATCAGGGCCCCGGCGTCGACCCCTTCGGGGACGTAAGCCGCGGTGACCGAGTTGGAGGCCCAGCTTTCATCCCGGGCCACCAGCCTGAAGCCGAGGGCCTTGAGTTCCCGCCGGGTGAGCTCGGCCAGCTGGCGGTGGCGCTCAAAAACCCGGTCCAGCCCCTCGCCCAGAATCTGCCTCAGGGCGACATCGAGGCCGAACAGGGCCGAAACGGCCGGCGTCCAGGGGGTTTCGCCCTTTGCCAGCAGGTCCCGGTGGCGGCCGAGGTCAAAGTAAAACCTTGGGAGGCTGGCCTGCCGGTAAAACTCCCAGGCCGCCGGGCTGACGGCCACGTGGGCCAAACCCGGCGGGCTCATCAGACCCTTCTGGGAGGCTGTCACCACGACGTCGCAGCCCCAGGCGTCCGTTTCGAGGGGAATGCACCCCAGGCTGGAGACGGCGTCAACAAACAGGAGCTTGCCCGCGCCCTTCACAACCTTGGCCAGGGCCGGCAGGTCGACCATCACCCCGGTGGAGGTCTCGTTGTGGGTGATGAAGACCGCCCGAACATCCGGGTTCGCATCCAGGGCCGCCCCGAGCTGGGCCGGGGTCGGCACGTCGCCGACGGGCAGGTCGAGCCGGGCAACCTTCAGGCCGTAGGCCGCGGCGACATCGGCCCAGCGCCGGCCGAAAACACCGGTCACCACCACGAGGACGGCGTCACCCGGCGAGAAGAAGTTGGCTACCGCCGCCTCGAGGCCGCCCGTTCCCGAGGTCGTCAGGGTGAGGACGTCGTTCTCGGTCCGGAAGACCTCTTTGAGGCCGGCCGTGACCCGCTGGATGAGCTCCCGGAAGGCGGGTCCGCGGTGGTTGACCATCTGGCGGCCGACAGCCTGCAGCACCTCAGGCGGGCACGGGGTCGGGCCGGGAATCCGCAGGTTCATGACGCCTCCCTTTGTGAAAGGTTGCACTAAGAATGATGCCACAGGACCCGGCACGTTGCCAAGGCCGCGGGCCGGCTGCCGGCCCCGCTTTCTGGAAACCTGCTGGAACTGCCGTGGAAGGTATTATAATCCGCAAAAAGGGGCAAAACCGGTGAAACCGAACGTCCGGGAACAGTTTGGTCGGGCCGCCGAGCTCTACGCCGTCAGCCGGGTTCACGCCCAGGGCCGGGACCTGGGCATTATCGTCCAGCTTGCCAGGCCGCAAGCTGGGGACCTGGTGCTCGATGTTTCAACCGGCGCCGGGCATACGGCCCTGGCGCTTGCCCCCCACGTAAGCCGGGTCGTTGCGGCTGACATCACCCCGGAGATGCTGGCTGTCGCCCGCCGCCTGGCCGCCGGCCGGGGGTTGGCGAATGTGGAATTCTGCCAGGCCGATGTCCGGGCCCTGCCCTTCGCCGGGGCCTCCTTTGATATTGTTACCTGCCGGACCGCCGCCCACCACTACCCCCAGCTGGCCGAGGCGGTTCGGGAGATGGTTCGGGTCTTGCGACCCGGCGGCCGCCTTATCGTATCGGACACGGTTGCCCCGGACGATGAGGTCGCCGACCGGTTTATTAACGCGGTGGAGACCCTGCGGGACCCGACCCACGTGCGGGACTGGAGCCTGGCCGAGTGGCAGGCCGCCCTGGCGGGGGCAGGTCTCAAGCTCGAGGCGGTCGAACAGCTTGACCTGGAGCTCGATTTCGGGTCGTGGGTTGAGCGGTCCGGAACTCCGCCCGAACTGCAGGAGGTCCTCGCCCTGATGCTGACGCAAGCCCCAGCCCGACTGAGGGCCATTTTCAAGGTCAGAGCCGACCCCCTCCGGTTCTGCCTTCCGAAGGCAGTCTTCCGGGCGGTCCGGGTCTGAAGGCGGCTGGCAGGGCGCCTGCCGGTCAGGGTAAAATCGCGAAACCTGCCCGGCTGTGTGACCGGGTAAAGGAGCTTGCCGGTGAAGGGCTTTCGGAGAGTCGTGGGCCTGCTGATGGCTGGTGGGAGTCTCGGGCTTGCCGGGCTGGTCCTGGCCCAGGGGACCGGCTACGAGCTTATCGGCTACCGGGTAGGGACCGGTGGACTGGCGGTAGGTCAGGGCGGTTCCTACAGTTTGACCGCGGCGGCTGGGCGGTGGGAGGCCGGCGTCGTTTCAGGTGGCGCCTATACCCTGTCCGGCGGGGCCGACTGGGTTCCGGGAGTTTCCAGTCCGAACCCACCCCCGGTCGGCCCGTCGCCCCAGCGCCTTTTCCTGCCTGCGATTAGTCGCCGGTAAGTCTGCACCGGCTCAGGTTGACGGGACTGCCTCTGGCCGGTAAACTGGGAACGGCCGCGGCTACCAGGTCTCAACTTCGCCGGGCGGGGCTGGCTTTCCGTTGCCGGAGCTGACGGTAAACGGCGTCCGACTCCATTACGAAATCGCCGGTGGCGGCGACCCGGTCGTTGTCCTTCACGGGGGGATGGGCACTGCCCGCCTCGACTTCGGCCCCCAGATCGACCTGCTTGCCCGGGAATTTCGGGTTTACGCCGTTGACCAGCGGGGGTACGGCCGCTCCGAGCACATCGACCGGTTCCCGGACGATTACCTTAGACAGCAGGCAGACGACACGGCCGCCTGGCTCGACGCCCTCGGTGTCCTCAATGCGCTCATCCTCGGGTTCAGCGATGGGGGTATCGTCGGCCTTTACCTGGCGATCGAACGGCCAGACCTCGTCCGGGCCCTGCTTGCGGTCAGCGCAAGTTGTGAACTTGACGCCGACAACATGGCTGCCCTCGAAAGCTGGCTCCCCATCGAGAACTGGCCCGAGCGGTGGGACCGGTGGGCCCGGGAGCTGGCCGAAGCCCACGGGGAGCCCTACTGGCGCCATCTCCTGGTCGAGTTTGTAGCCGCAAACCGCCGGATCTTTGAGCGGGGCGGCAATTACCACTGCGACCGGCTCCACCTCATCCGGTGTCCGGTCCTCATCGTTCACGGCGGCCGGGACCGGCTCATTAACCCAAAGCACGCCGAAACCCTCCACCGCCTTATCCCCGGGTCGGAGCTGGTCGTTTTTCCCGAATGCGGCCACAACCTCCACAGGGAGCGGCCGGAAGAATTTAACCGCCTGATGCTGCAGTTCTTCAGGAAGGTCGCCGGGCGGATGGGCGAGGAAAACGGGCGAGGCCGAGGGCCCGGGCAAGATTTATGAGCCCGACGAGGAACTGGACGGTTCCGCCGATTCTGAGGACCCGCTCCGGCGGGATAAGAAAGAGGGCGACGACCAGGTGGTAAGCCTCGGGTCCAGGAAGCTTCAGCAGGGCCCGGATCCAGCGGTAGGTGAAGAGGGCCGAAAAGAGGCCGTCCAGCGCAAAAACGGCCCAGAATACGGCCTTTAAAATTCTAAGCGCTTCCCGGCTCAATCTTCCCCTCAACGACCGCCCGGGTCCACTCCAGCTGGCGCAGGTGCTCCAGGTCGTGGTCGACCAGGTGGCCGAAAAGCTGGCCCACCGTCACGGGGCCGAAGCGGGGGTGCCGGCCCGCCCGCTCCAGGGCCCCCGGTTCGACCGCCCGGAGCAGGTCCAGGTTGGCCAGCCGCAGGGCCCGGAACGCGGCGATGGCTGTCCGGACGTCCCGCCGGTCGTAGGCGGCCCGGGCCGCCCAGGCGGCCGGGTCGTAACTCGGAAGCTCGGGCGAATCTCCAGCGAGGGCCCGGCGCATCCGGTAGCCGTGGACCAGCTCGGCGTCCGCCAGGTGCAGGATAATCTCCCGGATGGACCAGGCATCGGCCCGGGGCCGGTAGGCCAGGTCGGCCTCGGTCAGGCCCCGAACCGCCCGGTAAAGCCGCCGGGGCGTGCGGGCCGCGGCCGCCCACAGGTCGGCCGGCCGCTCAACCTCGGCCTGACAGATGGGACAGAAGACCCGGGCATCCGGCATGACTGCCCTTTATTTTAGCGTAAACCCGCACCCGGCTGGCCGCAGTCGGGGCTTACCCGGAGCTCCCCCAGGTCCACCCTGGGGTCGGGGGTGTCGGCCCGGGGAATGTTCCGGATTTCGGGCAGGGTGTAGCGGCCGGTCACCAGCCTGAAAGTGCCGGATTTGTCCGCAGGCACGGTCAGGTCAAACCAGCTTATGACCGTGCGGCCGGAGACCGGGGGAGGCCCCGGACCGTCCGCCTGGGCGACCCGGCTCCCGTCGGATGCCAGCAGGTGGTTGAAAACCTGGAATGGTGTGCTGACCTGCCCGGTGTCCCAGTAGAGAAAGAGCCGGACCCCATTGCCGGGCCGCAGGCACTCTGGAAAAGCAGCACCGGTGAGCCGCACCCCGTCGGGCCAGGTCGGCGGCGGGCTCAAAACCTGGGGCGGTTCAGCCGGGGCGCCGCCGGACCGGAACCAGAAGCGGGCCCCGCCCTCCCTCCGCCGCCAGGGCACCGGCTGACCGACGGGCCCGGCCCCCGCCGGCGTGTCCCCGGCGCCGGGGAGCGTCAGAATCAGCACCGAGTAGTTCGGCCAGTCGGCCGGCCGCCGGGCATCCTGAAAGCGCAGGGGAATATCCCGCCCGACCAGGACCCGGTAGACGGCGGGATACTCGTCGTAAGCCGGGTCGGCCCCCGGTCCGACCACCCAGACCTCAGCCGCCGGCAAGGCCGCATAAAGCCGACGGAGGCTGTCGGCAACTGCCCGGTGGGCGGCCAGGGGCACCCCGTAGGCACCCGGCGTAGCCTCGGTCCCCACGAAGTCGATGACCCGTCTTACCCGGTCGGCCTGGAGCCCGGCCACCGCAACGGCCAGGAGAATAACTGCGGCGGTTGCCCACCGCCGGCGGTCGGCAAAGGCGACGGCGCTCCCGGCCAGAAGGTAAAAGGCCGGCATGACGCCGAGCAGATATTCCAGCCGGACGTCCAGCGGGTGTCGGACATGGGTGAGGATGGGCCCGAGGGGCCAGCCGGCAAGGAGAACTGCCCGCCGGAAAGTCCCGTCGTCCCCAGCCAGCCCCGGCCGCCAGACGGCGGCCATCTGCCCCAGCAGGCCGGCGATGACCCACAGGCCGGTGATGACCTGGGCGGGTCCGGCATCGCCCACCTGGGCGATCAGCTCCTGGAAGCGGATTGGACCGGCCAGGGAGTGGATGGCCTGGCCGGTGAAAAGCAGCCAGCTAAACTCCAGGACTTTAAAGTCTGTCTGGGCGGGCCGGCCGAAGAGGCCGAGAACGCCCCGGCCGATGGCCAGGGTCTGGACGGGGTCAGCGAGGACGAAGGGCAGGAAGGCCCCAAGCAGACCCGCCCCGAAAGCGACAACGTCGGTGGCCCGGGACCGCCGGCCCAGACCAATAAACCACAGTCCGGCTGAGGCGACAAGGCTCAGGGCGGCGTACTGAACCTGGACCATTGCGGCGAGGATGGCCCCGTTAACGAAAAACCAGGCCATCCGGGCCCGCCCGGACCCGGCAGCCCAGGCCCGGTCGGCCGTGTAAATGAACCCGACCGCAAGGGGGGCCAGAAACTCCGGGGGCCAGAGCTTCCGGCTGAAAAGGACGGCCCAGGGGGCCGAAGCGTAGAGGAGGCCCGCCACCAGGCCGGCCGCCTCCCCGTACCACGCCCGGCCGAGCAGGTAAACGCCGAGAACCGCCAGGCTGTTGAGGCCGGCCACGAAGCCGGTCGCCGCCACGGGGTCACTCGAAACCGCAAAGGGAACGGCCGCAAGCCAGGCTGCCAGGGGAAAATTTGGGATGCCGATGGAGGAGTCGATGCCCCAGCGGGGCAGGTGGCCGTCCCGGGCGAGGCCCAGGGCCAGGGCCGCCAGCCGGGCCTCGTCAAGCTTAAACTCGGCCCACTCCAGGTGGTAGAACCGGAGGCCGGCGGCAGTGAGGAGAACGGCAGGCGCGGCGACGACCCACGGTCTCAACGGGGCTTCAGGTCAGCAGAAGAAACCGGAAGCTCAGGGCTTCGCCGGGCCCAGAGTTCGGCGGCGGTCGGGCGCTCCCGGACGCGGGCCTCGGCTGCCGGAAGGCTCGGGGGTGGGGTGTTGACCATCAGGACGGCGGCCAGCCGGCCGTCCTCGAAATAGTAACGGATGTAGGGCTCGGGGAAGCGGGGCTCGCCGGTTTCAAGGACGGCATCCCAGCGGCTGAAATCCCCGACGACGTGGAGGTTGACGTCAAGCAGGTAAGAGAAAAAATAGGGCAGGGCGTCGTAGGGCTCCACCTGGCCGGTCAGGTTCAGCCCGGCCCGGCGGCCCTGCTTAACGGCCGTGTCGTAGTGCTCGACCCGGAGGTGCCGGCCGTAGATGGGGCTGTAGTAGCGGGCGATATCCCCGGCCGCAAAGACACCCTCGACGGCCGTCTGCAGGCTTTCGTCCACCAGGACGCCGTTCTGGACCTCGAGGCCGGCCGCCCCGGCAAGCTCGGTATTGAGAACTATTCCGATGCCGACAACGGCAAAATCGGCCTCGAAAACCCGGCCGTCGGCAAGCTCCACCCCGCCGACGCGGCCGTCGCGTTCGGTGAACCGGACGATGCTGGCCCCGGTCTCCACCGCAATGCCCTTCGACCGGATGAAGTCGGTGAGGGCTCGGGCTACGGTTGCGTCGAAGACCCGGCCGAAAAGGAGGGGCTCAACCTCAAAGATGGTCACCTGGACGCCGAGCTGGTGGAGGGCCACCGCAACCTCACAGCCGATAAAACTTCCCCCGACGATCGCGGCCCGGCGGCCGGGGTGGGCCTCGGACCGGATCGCGTCCGAATCGTCGATGGTGCGCAGGTAGTAAATGCCCTGCAGGTCCGAGCCCGGAATGTTCAGGCGGCGGGGCCGGCCGCCGGTGGCCAGCAGAAGCCGCTCGAAACGGACGAGTTCGCCCGAATCGAGGGCTACGGTCCGGGCCGCCAGGTCGAGGCCCACGGCCCGGGTGCGGGTCCGGATTTCGGTCCGGAACGGGTCGAACTGGTCTGGTTTCAGGAGAAAAAGGCGTTCCCGTTTAAATTTGCCGAGCAGGTAGGTCTTCGAAAGGGGCACCCGGTCGTAGGGCGGGTAAGACTCCTCGGTCACCAGCATGAGGCGGCCCTCGGAATCGGCCTGGCGAATGGCCCTGACAGCCGACCCCCCGGCCAGCCCCCCGCCGATGATGAGATACCTGGTGTCTACCACGGAGGGTCAGACCCTGAAATCCAGGCTGATATCCAGGGCCCGGGCCGAGTGGGTGAGGGCGCCGACGGAGATGAGGTCGACCCCGGTTTCCGCCACGGTCCGGACCGTCTCCAGGGTGATGCCGCCGGACGCCTCGGTAATGGCCCGGCCGCGGGCCAGGACCACGGCCTCCCGGAGCAGCTCCGGGGACATATTGTCGAAGAGCAGGGCGTCGGCTCCGGCGGCCAGGGCCTCCCGGACTTCCTCGAGGTTTTCCACCTCGACCTGGATGCGCACGCCGTGGGGGATCCGCCGGCGCAGCTCCGCCAGGGCCGACGCCAGCGGGATACCCTCCCGGCGCAGGACCGCCAGGTGGTTGTCCTTGATCAAAATGCCGTCGCTTAAACCGAACCGGTGGTTGGCGCCGCCGCCCATCCGGACGGCGTATTTTTCCAGAAGCCGCAGACCCGGGGTCGTTTTCCGGGTGTCGATGATGCGGCACGGCAGGCCGGCCACCGCCGCCACGTACTGGCTGGTCAGGGTCGCAATGCCGCTCAGCCGCTGGAGAAAGTTCAGGGCGACCCGCTCGCCCCGGAGGAGGCTCCGGGCCGGGCCCTCCACAGCGGCCACAACCTGCCCCGGCCGCACGGGCGACCCGTCCCGGCAACAGGCCGTCACCTTGACCTGCGGGTCCAGCCGGGCAAACACCCGCTCAAAGACGGGCAGGCCGGCAATAACCCCGCTGGCCTTCGCCACGGCCTCGGCCCGGGCCGTCACCCCGGCCGGGATCAGGTTATCGGTGGTGAGGTCGCCCCAGGGGAGGTCTTCGGCCAGGGCGGCCTCCACAATCCGGTCGAGGGCAAAAGCCGGCAGTTCCATCAGGCCAGGCTGAGCATCCGCTCGATGGCCAGCCGGGCCCTGGCCGCGATTTCCGGTTCGACCCGAACCTCGTAGACCAGGTCCCGCAGGGACCGGTAAACCTTCTCCAGGGTTATCTTCTTCATGTACTGGCAGACGGCGTCCTCGCTGGCCGGGATGAAGACCTTGTCGGGGTTGTCCTTGCGCATGCGGTGGAGGACGCCGACCTCGGTGGCAACGATGAACTTCTTCGCCGGCGACTGCCGGGCCCGCCGAATCATCCCCTCGGTAGAGAGAATGTGGGTGTTGTCGGCCGGGATGGTCCCGTCGGCCACGTAGTACATGCACGAGGTTACACACCCGCACTCGGGATGAATGAGAAATTCGGCGTCGGGGTGGGCCTCAAGCCTGGCCAGGATATCCGCCGGCCGGATGCCGGCGTGGACGTGGCATTCGCCCAGCCAGACGTGGAGCTTGCGGCCGGTTACCCGCTCGAGATAACTCCCCAGGAAGAAGTCCGGCAGGAAGAGGATTTCCCTATCCGGCGGGATGCTGTTGATGACTTTAACGGCGTTGCTGGAGGTGCAGCAGTAGTCGGCCTCGGCCTTCACCTCGGCGGTGGTGTTGACGTAGGCCACGACCACGGCGCCGGGGTGCTCGGCCTTCCAGCCCCGGAGCTGGTCGGCGTTAATGGTGGCGGCCAGGGAGCAGCCGGCCTCCAGGTCCGGGATCAGGACCTTCTTATCGGGGCAGAGAATGGCCGCGGTTTCGGCCATGAAGTGGACCCCGCAGAAGACAATGACTTCGGCGTCCGTCCGGGCGGCGGCCTGGGAAAGGCCCAGGGAGTCGCCCACAAAATCGGCGAGGTCCTGAATCTCCGGGATCTGATAGTTATGGGCCAGGATGACGGCGTTGCGCTCCCGGCGCAGCCGGTTGATTTCGGCAATCAGCTCAGCCTGGGTCAGGGTCGCCACGGGCTCTCGTTTTATTTTACCGCCTCGGCTGCGCCGGCGGCGCTGCGGCGGCCTAATCGCCGGCGGCCGGCACCGCCGACAGGATCCCTCGACTTATATCCTCAACCACCCGCATCCGGTAGCCGCCGTGGTCGATAAACTCCTGGGCGTAGGCAAAGATCGCCGGCTGACCCCCGGTATGGATAAACACAACCCGACTCCCGGCCGGGATTATGCCCCGCCGGACGTAATCTATCAGGCCGCTGAAGGCCTTGCCGCTGTAGACCGGGTCGAGCAGGATGCCCTCGGTCCGGGCCAGGAGCTCAATGGCCTCCAGACAGGCTGGGGTGACGACCCCGTAGGCTTCCCCGACGTAATCCCCGCTGTTTTCAACCTCATCCGGGCCGACCCGAAGGTCGAGTCCCATGAGGGAAGCCGCCTCGCTGACAATGGCCACGATCTGCTCCCGAACGGTCGCGTCCGGGACCGGACTCGGGCGGAAGCCCAGTACCCGGGTAGGCAGACCCAGGGCCTTCACCCCGAGCAAAACCCCGGCCTGGGTGCCGGCTCCGCTGGCCAGGACGAGATAGTCCGGCGGTTCGGCAAGCTGTTCGACGAGCTCGGCCACACACCCGGCGTAGGCAACCGCCCCAAGGACAGCCTCGGTGTCGTTGAGGATATAGGGGCGGTGTCCCAGGGCCCGGAGCTCGTCGGCGAGCCTGCGGCGGGCCTCGGCGAGCTGTTCCGGGGGGACCAGCCAGACGTGGGCCCCGAGGATGAGGTCGAGCAGGTAGTTGCCCTGGATGCCAGCTTTTCGGGCCCGGTCGTCGTAGCGGTTGACCAGGTAGCACCTGAGGCCGAGCCGGGCGCAGGCGGCCGCGGCCTGCCGGGCGAAGTTTGACTGGCTGCCGAAGCCGGCCACGATAACGTCGGCCCCTTTCTGGAGGGCGTCCCCAAAGACGAACTCAAACTTCCGGGTTTTATTGCCCCCAAAGGCGAGGCCGGTCAGGTCGTCCCGCTTGACGGCCAGCCGGATGCCCAGCTCCTGGCTCAGGTTCGGGCACTCGTGAACGGGTGTCGGGAGCACCGCCAGCTCCACCCTGGGCAGGCGCCCCATCGCTTCCCGGAGCTTTGCCACCGTCAGCATGGTCGAGTCCTCCTTGCTTTCAGGCCTTTACGGCCGCCTTCTGCTCGAAGGCGAAGGCGGCCCGCAAAAGGGTGACCTCGTCGAAATGCCGGCCGATAAGCATCAGGCCGACGGGCAGGCCGCCCGAATAGCCGCACGGCACGCTGACCGCCGGGTGGCCGGTAACGTCGAAGGGGGCCGTGTTTGCCAGCATGTTCAGGGCCGCGGCCACGTATTCGGCCAGGCCGCCCTTCGGGAAGGGCTGGGCCTTCTGGGGCGTCGTCGGCATCAGCAGAACGTCCACTTCCCGGAGGGCGGCGTCGTAAGCGGCCCGTAAGGTTCGGCGCAGGTTCTGGGCCCGGGCGTAGTAGCGGCCGTGGTAGTGCTCACCGAGCCAGTGGCCCAGCAATGTGACAACGTTCACCGTGGGCGAGAAATCCCGGGACCTGACCCGCCGGGACCGCCCGTAAAACTCCACCAGACCGGTATCATAGTAGCCGAGCCAGCCGTAGCCCATGGCCTGGTCCCGGACCATGGTTGCCCAGGTGCCTTCCACCCCGAAGCCGTTCCAGAAGTGGAGACCCTGGCGGTGAAGGGGAATCGACACCTCCCGAACCTCGGCCCCGAGGCCGGTAAAGGTGGAGGCGGCCTGCCGGACAGCCTCGTCCACGTCCGGCTCGGAGACCCCCGGCCAGCCGAAGCCTTCGGCGACAACGCCGATTTTGAGGCCCGCAACACCCTGCTCGAGCCCGGCCGAATACCGGGGCAGGTTCTCGGGCGTTGCGCCCTGGCGGGGGTCAAGGCCGTCCCGGCCGGCAATAACCTCGAGGGCGAGGGCGACATCCCGGACGGTTCGGGCCATGGGACCGGTGTGGTCGAGGGTCAGCTCGATGGGGAAGATGCCGGTGTACGGCACCAGGCCGTAAGTTGGTTTAAGGCCGACGATGCCGCACCAGGAGGCCGGAATCCGGATGGACCCGCCCTGGTCGCCGCCCAGGGCGATGTCGACCTCGCCGGTGGCCACGACCACGGCACTGCCGCTCGACGACCCGCCGGCCATGAATTCGGGGTTGCGGGGGTTTCGCACCGGCCACGGGTACGAGGTGTGGGAGCCCCCCGAAAAACAGAGGTCTTCGCAGACGGTCTTGCCGACGACTTCGGCGCCGGCATCCAGAAGGCGGGTCACCACCGTGGCGTCAACCCGGGGCACGTAGCCGTCCATCAGGGCCGAGCCGTTCAGGAGGGGTACCCCGGCCAGGGCAATGTTGTCCTTAAGGGCAACTCTCTTGCCGGCCAGGGGGCCGTCGGGCGCGCCCTTCACCGAGCAGCGCCAGGCCCAGGCGCCGAGGGGGTTTTCGGCCGGGTCCGGCCGGTAGCCCGGATCCCGCGGGTACTTCACGGGCGGAGCGGGCTCCGGCAGGGTATCCAGCCATTCCAGGGAAGTAAGGGTGGTGTCGATAAACCCTTGAAAGACCGTCAGCTCCTCGGGGGTGAGCTCAAAGCCGTACAGTCGGGCCAGCTCCTCAAGCTCTTCCGGGGTTGGCCGCCGAACCGCCATCTCGCACCTCCACAGCAACAGGTTAACAGACGGGCCGGAAAGAAGCCCGCCCGATTGTAGGCCAACCAGATGCCGGTGTCAACGGCGGATTGCGTCCGCCTGCCTGCTTTGTTAACATCGAAGCGTGGGGGTGCGGTCCGACCGGCACAGCGAAGAGGCCATCTGCCGGGCCTGGGAGGCCGGCCTGGTCGCATCGCCCGTTATTCGGGCGGTGGACGGCCGGAGGTTCGTCGTCCTCTTTCCCGGCCGGCGGCATCGGGGCGCCGGCCCCGACTTTCGGGATGCGCGGTTTTCTGCCGAAACGGGTGAAATCCTCACCGGCGACCTCGAGGTCCACCGGCACGCCGGGGAGTGGTTCGCCCACGGTCACGACGCCGACCCGGCTTACCGGTCGGTCCGTTTTCACCTGGTGGGCCGGACCGGGAACCCGGCCCCGGACCTGACCGGTCGGGTCATCACCTTCGCCTTCGAACCCGGTACGGTTCCCCTGCCCGGCTGGGGCGAGCCCTGCCGCGGTGCCGCCCGCCGGATTGCCCCTGAGGGGTTGCGGGCGATTCTTCGGGCGGCCGGTGAGGCGCGCTTCGCCGGGAAAGTAACCCGGGCCAGGGTCCTGATCGTGCTGTTCGGCCGCGAGGAGGCCCTCTGCCGTCTGGTCGTCAGGGCCTTCGGCTACGGCCTGCCGGCCCCGGGCTTCGGTCTGCTCGGGTTGCGGGTGAGCTGGGCGCGGCTCCGGGCGGACCTGGCCGGACTGCCCGGGGGTGAGCGGGTTGACCGGATTCGCCGGGTCCTCGCCGAGGAACTGGGGGGGCCGGAGGGCCGGGCGGGGGCGGTGCGGCCGGCGAATCGGGCCGGGGTAAGGCTGGGCCAGCTCGCAAGCCTTCTGGGCCGGGCCGTCGAGCCGGGCCTCTGGGGGCTCTTTGAGGGCCTGACCGGGCGCCCGGATTTCGTCCGGGCGGCCGTGGTCGCCCTGCGGGCCGGCGCGCCCGGGCTGGGGGCTGAGCGGGCCAGGGTGATTGTGGTCAATGCACTCCTGCCGGCGTTCGGGGCCTGGGCAGGCCTGACCGGGGACGATGCCTCCGCCGAACGGATCCGGGCGGCCTGGGATTCGGCGCCTGGCCTCGGGTCGAACTTCGTCAGCCGCTACCTGCTGGGCCGGGTCTGGGGCCTGACCGGGCCGGTCTCCGCCGCCGAGCACCAGGGGTGCATTCACCTTTATGAGAACCTCTGCCGGCCGGGGCGGTGTGGGGAGTGCCCCGTCTTTGAAAGCCTCCGGCGTATACTCTGAGCGGGATGATGGACGTTTCGGGGGCGGTGCTGGCCGGGGGCAAAGGCCGGCGCCTCGGGCAGGATAAGGCGGCGGTCGAGGTCGGGGGGGAGCCCCTCCTGGCCCGGGTCGTCGGAAGCCTTGGCCGGGTGGTGTCGGAGATTCTGGTGGTGGGGCGGACGGATGGGCCGCCCCTGCCGGTGCCCGTCCGGTTTGTCCCGGATATTATCCCGGGCCAGGCGGCCCTGGGGGGCCTTTACACGGCCCTTTCGGCGGCCGCCTGCCCGCTGGTTATCGTTGTTGGCTGTGACATGCCTTTTCTAAACCCGGCCCTGCTCCGGTACCTGGTCACCCTGGCGGAAGGATTCGACGCCGTGGTTCCCCTGCTCGGGGATGAGCCGCAGCCTCTGCACGCTGTCTATGCGGCAGCGTCCCGGGATGTCGCGGCCGACCAGCTCAGGACGGGCGACCTTAAGCTGGCCCGGTTTCTGGGGCGGCTCCGGGTGCGGTTTGTGCCCGAGGCAGATTTGAAGGGGGTCGACCCGGAGTTGCGCTCGTTTTTCAACATCAACACGCCGGCCGACCTGGAGCTGGCCCGGGCGGTGGCCGGCGCCGTCCGCCGCTGACGACGCCCTTCGGCTATCATTTACGGGGAGGTGTCGCCATGCCTGAGAGGCGTTTCGTGGAGTACGAGGCCCGGCCCGGGGACTCATTCGGCACCCTGCACATCCGCATCCCGATCCGCCGCAGGTTCATGCCGGAAAGCGCCGCCCAGCACCTTCGCAACGCGGTGAAAGAGAGCCTCCTGGCCGTCCGGGCCCTCCTGGACGAGGCCATCCGTGGGCTTGAGGGTGAGCAGACCAGGCCGGCCGCCCGCTGAGCCATGGCGGAGGTCGTGCCCGGTGTTTTCCGGTTCCGGACCCGGTACAGCGCCAACAGTTATCTTATCATCGATGGGGCGGGCCGGGCTCTACTAATCGACCCCGGCAGTTACCCGGGCGGCCCGGACCTGATCCGGGCGGTCGAGGGCCTCGGGGCGCGTTTTGCCGGGGTTGGTGGGATCCTCCTTACCCACGCCCACCCGGACCACGCCGGGGCTGCGGCCCTGGTCCAGGAGTGGTCGGGGGCCGCGGTGTACGCCCACCCCGCCGAATTTTCCCGCCTCCTTCGGGGGGGCGGCCTCGGCCGGTTCCGCCTGCCCCGGCCGGCCCGGCTGGTCCCCCTTGAGGACGGCGAGGTCGTTCCCGGGACCGGGAACCTGGTCGCCGTCCACACCCCGGGCCATGCCCCGGGACACCTGGTGTTTTTCATCCCGGACCGCAAGCTGATTTTCCTCGGTGACCTCCTGCTTCGCACCGACGGCCGGCTCGCCCGGCCCATCGGGCTTTTCGGCCGGTCGGCCGAGGTGCACCTGCGGTCGCTGAAGCGCGTCCTGGCCCTGGGTGCCGAGACCGCCTTCTTCGGCCATGGGGACCCGGTTGTCGGCGGCTTTTCCGGGGAGCTCGACCGGTTTCTTGCGAACCTGCGGCCGGAACCGGAATGGCTGCGGATTCTCCGGAACCTGCCGGAAGTTATCCGGTTCGGCCTCCGGCCCTGACGGTACCCGGCAGGCGCGCCGGGGATCGGTTATACTTCTCCAGATTCTCCCAGACCCGGAGGTGAACCGATGGCGGAGGAGCTCCTGATCACCCGGGCGGAAAGCCGCACCGTTGGCATTCCGGGCCGCTCGGTTAATACCGTCCGCAACCACCACTTTGTTATCGACGAGCCGGCGTACGGCGGGGGACCGGGCGAGGAGGTGACCCCGGCCGAGGCGTTCATGGCCGCCATTTCGGCCTGCGGGGTCCTGCTGGTCGACGCCTTCGCCCGGGAGGCCGGCTGGCCCCTGACCCGGGCCCACGCCGTCATTGAGGGGGTCCGCCTCAGGGACGACCCGGCCAACCTGCGGGAGGTCAACCTCCGGTTCGAGCTGGCCGGGGTGACCCGGGAGCAGGCCGAGGAGCTTGTCGAACGCTACCGGAACCGCTGACCGCTCTTCCGGGCGGTCGCGGTCGCGACCCGGGTTAACGTCGAGGTCACCGTCACCTCTTAGAACCTTTCGCTTCGGGGGCAGACCATGGGACGGGTGCTGACTTTCGGTGTGGTCGGCCTTGAAGACCCCAATATTGAGGGGTGGCTTGAGCTGGTCGCCAGCCACCCGGACTGCCGCCTCGGCCCCGTCTGGGACCCTGACCCGGAACGGCTGGGCCGGACGGCCGAAAGGTTCGGGGCCGAGCCGGCTCCGGGCAGACCGGTTGGCGGGCGGCCGGTGGCGGGCGTCGACTACGTCCTCCACCACCCGGTGGCCGAGGCGGTCATCATCGGGTCCGCACCTGCCGAGCGGCGCCGGTGGGTTGAGCGGGCAGTCCAGGCCCGCAAGCACTGGCTCGTTCCCGGGCCCTTCACCCCCTTCATCCAGACCTTTGAAATTCTGTACGCCAGGACGCGGGAGGGCGGCCGGGCGGGGCTTATCGCCATGCCCCTGCTGTTTGAACCGACCCTGGTCCGGGCGGCCGAGCTGGTGCGGTCCGGCCAGGTGGGCCGGGTCCTCTCGGTTTTCGGGGCCTATCGCGTCGGCCGGCTGGCCGATCTTCCCTGGGACCCCTTTGTCATCCCCGGCCTGGAGCTCTTTACGTGTATGGTTTCGGCCTTCGGACGGCCGCGCCGGGTTTACGCCGAAGATAACGCCGGGCAGGTAATCTCGGTCCTGGGCCGGCTCCCGGATGAGGGCATTTTCTCCCTGGAGTTCGGACGGGCGCTGCCGCCGAATATCCCTGTTCCCGCTGAGACGCTCTTCGAAGTCGTCGGCGAAACCGGGGCATTCCGGGTTGACGGCCTTCACCGGACAGTTGCCCTTTTCGGGGATGGTACCGAACAGCCTGATGGGAACCCGAAGGCGGCGGTCCTCGAAGAATTCCTCCGGCTAACCCGGACGTCCGACCCGGCGGAGCGCCTGCGGCCCCTGGAGATGGTTTTTGCGGCCTACCGGGTCATCGAAGCGGCCCGCCGGTCGCTGGGGACCGGCCAGCCCGTTGAGGTCAGCTGGTAAAGAAGGAGGCGAAAGATGAGCCGGCTAACTGCTGAGGAGGCCCAGCTTCTTTCGGAAGTATCGGCCGAGAGGGTCTGGGCCCACGCCGAGGCCCTGGCCCGGTGGGAGAAGGTTTCGGGAACCCCGGGGGAGCTTGCGGCCGTCGATTACATCCAGGCCCAGCTGGAGGCCTGCGGCCTTAAGACGACCCGCTACGAGTTCGAAAGCCTTTTAGGCTGGCCCGAATCGGCCGGGGCCGAAATCAGGTCCCCGGAGCGGCGGCCGATGCGGGCGATAACCCACGGGCTGGTGCCCTCGACCCCGGAGGAAGGCCTTGAGGCCGAAGCGGTCTACCTGGGCGCCGGCCGTGAGGCCGATTTCCGGGGGTCCGAGGTGGCCGGAAAGCTGGTCATCACCGAGGGGATGCCCTCGCCCCTTAAGGTTCTGCTGGCCCAGGAGCACGGGGCGGCCGGGCTCATCGGCATCCAGGAGGAGCACATCCACGAGCTGTGCGTCTCGCCGGTGTGGGGCACGCCCACGACGAAGACGGCCCGGAACCTGGCCCGGATACCGGTAATATCCATTGGGCGGGCCGACGGCGAATACTTAAAGGGCCTGCTCAAGGCCGGTCCGGTGCGGGTGTGGGTTCGGGCCCGGACGTTCTGGGGCTGGCGGAAGACGCCGATAGTGGTTGGGGAGCTTGCGGGTTCGGTTGAGCCCGAGAAGTTTGTGCTCTTTTCGGGGCACCACTGCTCGTGGTACTTTGGGGCGATGGACAACGGGGCGGCCAATGCCACCATGCTGGAGGTTGGGCGGGTTCTTGGGGCCCACCGTGGCCATCTGCGGCGGAGTGTGCGGATAGCCTTCTGGCCGGGGCACACCCAGGGCCGGTATTCGGGTTCGACCTGGTATGCGGACAACTTCTGGGAGGAGATTTACGACCACTGCGTTTTGCACGTCAATGCCGATTCGACGGGGGCCCGTGGTGCGGAGATTTACCATGCGCTGTGCATGCCCGAGACGAGGGAGTTTGCCCTTGGGGTCATCCGGGATGCCATTGGGCGTGAGGCCTATGCCGAGCGGATGCCCCGGGCGGGCGACCAGTCCTTCTGGGGCCACGGGGTCCCATCCATTTTTATGAGCCTCTCGCTTGTCCCGCCCGAGCTTGCGGCCGAGCGGGGCCAGAGCCAGCTCTTCACGGCCGCCGGGGAAGCCGGCCCGGTCCGGGGCGGCCTGCCCTGGTTCTGGCACACGGCGGAGGATACGATTGACAAGCTGGACCCGGAGGTGCTGGTTCGGGACACGAAGGTGTACCTGCTGGCGGTCTGGCGGGCGGCGGTCGAGCCGGTTTTGCCCTTAAGGTATGGGGAGACGGCCCGGGAGCTTAAGGAGACCGTTGAGGCGTACCAGGCGGCGGCCGGCGGGGCCTTTGACCTGGGGCCGGTGGTTGACCGGGTCCGGCGGCTGGAGGGGCTGGTTGCGGAGGTTGACCGGCTGGCGGAGCGGGTCCGGGTTGAGGGGACCTCTGAGGAGGCTGTGCGGGCGGTGAATGCCGGGCTGGTGGGGCTGGGCCGGGCGCTGGTGCCGGTGTATTTTACGGCGGCGGGTCCTTTTGACCACGACCTGGCGGTGCCGGTGCCGCCGGTGCCCCTGCTTGAGCCGGTGCGGCGGCTGCGGGAGCTGAGGCCGGATTCGGATGAGGCCCGGTTTTTGAAGACTGAGCTTGTGCGCAACCGCAACAAGGTGATGTTCTTTCTCAGGCAGGCCATCGAAACGGCCGGCCGAACCATTGCAGCAGTTAGGGAGGTGTCCGGTGATCAAGCGGATTGACCACGTGGTGGTTGCCGTTCGGGACCTGGAAGCCGGAATTCAGGCCTGGCAGAGGGCCCTCGGTTTGGGCGAGCCGTCCCGCCGGAGCACCGACTCCAGGGTCGGGTACACGGCCGCCGCCTTCGACCTGCCCGGCGGCGGCTTTCTTGAGCTCATTCAGCCGATAGATTCGAGCGGCCCCGTGGCCCGCCGGCTGGAACGGAGCGGGGAGGGCGTCTACCTGGTCGCCCTCGCCGTGGAGGACCTCGGTTCGGCGGTGGCCCAGCTCCGCCAGCGGGGCGTGGAGGTTATCGAGGACGGGGGCCAGGTCTTCATTCACCCCCGGGCGACCAACGGCGTCCTCTTTCAGCTGGTCCAGCGGGCCGGTTAGGGCTCAGGCCTTCACGTCCCGGACCAGGGCCACGACCCGCCCGAGGATGGAGAATTCGACGTCGGTGATGGGCGGGTAGGCCGGGTTCTCGGCGAAGAGGGCCGGTTTGCCGCCGAGGGTCTTGAGCCGCTTCACGGTGACCTCGTCCCCGATGAGGGCCACGACCACATCGCCGGGCTCGGCCGTTGGCTGCCGCCGCACAACCACGTAGTCGCCCGGCATGATGCCGGCCCCCGTCATGCTGTCCCCGGTGACCTCCAGGGCGAAGAACTCCCCGGCCGGTCCGAGCCCCTGCCCGAGGTCAAGGTACCTGCCGGCCTCTTCGACGGCCAGGATCGGGGCCCCGGCCCGGGTGAGGCCCAGGACCGGGACCCGCTGGGCCGGCTCGTCCACGGGCCGCAGGACCTCAATGGCCCGGGCGAGCCGGGGCAGGCGCCGGATGTAACCCAGTTGCTCGAGCCGCTGGAGGTAGCGGTGGACGGTGGCGCTGGAGCGGAGGCCGACAGCCTGGCCGATCTCCCGCACGGTCGGGAGTAGCCCCGTGGCCCGGAGGCGGGCGCCGATAAACTCCAGAATGCGCTTTTCGGTGGGCTTCAGTTCGACCTCTTCCATCGGGCACAATTATAGCCGAAAGCCGGCCCGCCCGGCTGATATTTATCTACAGGACGGGCTGAAATCAGGCCGGGCCTTGCCAGCCTATTGACAGGGGGCCGGCTGGTGTGTTCTAATCAGCCGTCAGCTTGACCCCACGGAGGGCAGAGCAGTGGCAGGTAAGGAGTGGACCCGACGGGAGTTTTTGGGCATCGGGGCCGCCTTCGGCCTGGCCCTGGCCGGGTGCGCCCCCCAGCAGGCCGGCACAACCCAGGGGCCTGCGGCGGGTGGCGACCAGCCTCGCTACGGCGGGGTTCTGACCGTCTGGACTGGTGGAGACCCGCCAAACTACGACCTTCACCAGAACTCCACCTACATGGTTCTATGGCCCCTGGCCCCGTGCTACAACCTGCTGGTTCAGTTCGACCCCCAGGACCCCACCCGGATAATCCCCGACCTGGCGGAACGGTGGGACGCCAGTTCCGACGGGAAGGTTTACACCTTTTACCTCAAGCGGGGCGTAAAGTTCCACCACGGCAAGCCCTTCAAGGCCGAGGACGTCAAGGCCAGCTTCGAGCGGATCATCTGGCCCCCGAAAGGGGTCGTGAGCCCGCGGCAGGGTGCGTTCACGTCCGTTGACGGTATTGAGACGCCGGACGACTACACCGTCAGGTTTGTCTTAAAGCGGCCGAATCCGTCCCTCCTGCCCAACATCGCCCAGGGCTGGAACGTCATCTACCCCAAGGATATACTCGACGCCAAAGGCGACATGAAAAAGGACGTCGTCGGGACCGGGCCTTTTAAGTTCAAAGAACACGTCCGGGGCGTGAGTATCGAGCTGGTGAAGAACCCGGAGTACCACGTCGAAGGCCGGCCGTATCTGGACGGGATAAAGTACTTTATCATTCCGGACCCGAACACGGCCCTTTCGGCCTTTATCTCCGGTCAGCTCCTCATGTACCGGCCCCGGCTCAAGGGCGACGCCGAGGAGGCAAAGCGCCAGCTGGGCGACCGGGTCGTGATTCAGACGGTCCAGAGCTATTCGTTCGATACCCTGACCCTGAACGCCCGGCGGAAGCCCTGGGATGACCCGAGGGTCCGGCTTGCCGTCTCGCTGGCCATCGACCGCAGTGCGGCCATCCAGGTTCTCGCCCAGGGGGATGGGGTTGCGGGGGGTTTCATGCCCGCCGGGGGCCAGTGGGCCCTGCCACCTGAAGAAATTGCCAGGCTTCCGGGCTACAGCCCGAACAAGGCCCAGGAAATTGAGCAGGCCAGGCGGCTTCTGGCCGAAGCCGGCTACCCGAACGGATTCAAGACGACGATGCTGACCCGGAAGGGGGCCGACTATGAGCCGATCTCGGTCTTTTTAAAAGACCAGCTGGCCAAGGTGGGCATTGACGCTACCCTGGACGTCCAGGAGTCGGCCGCGGCTTACGACCGCCTGAATCAGCGGGAGTTCGACAGCGTGCCCTGGGGCCACTCCATCGCCCTGGACGACCCGGACGCCGTCTACGGCGAATTTTACCTGTGCAACTCTGAACGCAACTACTCGGGCATCTGCGACCCGGAGGTCGAGGCCCTGTTCGACCGGCAGTCGCAGACCCTCGACCCGAATGAGCGCAGGCGGCTGGTCTGGGAGCTTGAGAAAAGGGCCCTTGTGACCCAGACGAAGATTATCCTGCTCTGGCGGCTCGACCGCACCATCCACTGGTCCACCGTCCGAAATTACCGGCGGCACCCGAGCCTCTATAATAACCAGCGAATGCAGGATGTCTGGCTGGCGGAAGCGTAGGGGGTGGGCGGTATGTTTCGGGTAGACGAACCCGGCAGTTGACCCTCCGGGCCCAATCTAACTATACTTGGGTGAGCCCAGGGTCTTAGCGGCGAGGTGCCATGACCCAGTATATCATCAGACGGCTGTTGATGATGGTCCCCGTCCTGTTCGGGGTTTCGGTCATCGTCTTCGCCATTATGCGGATCGCCCCCGGCGACGTCGCAACCATGATTCTCATGGGCTCCGGGGGGGAAGGCGGGGCCAGCGCCGAGGCCATCGCCAAGCTCCGCGAACAGCTCGGCCTGAACAAGCCCTATCACATCCAGTACGCGGAGTTCATGGCCGGCCTTTTGCGCCTCGACCCCGGCAACTCCCTCTGGAGCGGCCAGCCCATTCGCCAGGAGCTCGGCCAGCGTCTGCCCATCACCCTGGAGATTGCCCTGCTGGCCATCGTGATATCGTGGGCCATTGCCATTCCCACCGGGATTCTCTCGGCGATCCGACAGGACACCTGGGTTGACTGGGTCTTCCGGGTCCTCTCCATCACCGGCCTGGCGGTTCCTGTCTTCTGGATGGGGACGCTGGTGATCATGGGCCTGACCTACTGCTGCCGGTGGATCCCGCCCCTCGGCTACACCGACCCCCTCCGCGACCCCTGGCGCCACTTCCAGCAGATCGTCTGGCCAACCCTCGTCCTCGGCTTCTTCCTGTCGGCCGTGGTGAGCCGGATGACCCGCTCGGCCATGCTGGAAGTCCTGCGGGAGGACTACATCCGGACGGCGTGGGCAAAGGGGTTGCGGGAGCGGGTGATCGTCGTGCGGCACGCCATCAAGAACGCCCTCCTGCCCGTCATCACCCTCTCCTCGATTCAGCTGGGCAACCTGATGGGGGGTGCGGTCATCACCGAGACCATCTTCACCATTCCCGGCGTGGGCCGCTACCTGGTGGACGCCATCTTTCACCGGGACTACCCCGTCGTTCAGACGATTGTCATCATGCTGGCCGTCATCTTTGTGTTTCTTAACCTGGTCGTCGACCTTATCTACGGCTGGCTCGATCCCAGGATAAGGTACACATGAGCGAGCAGGTCAGGTCCGCTGAGGCCCAACCGGTCCTGGCCGGGCGGCTGGCAACCCGGCCTGGGGTCGGGCGGCAGATTCTCAGGTTCATCCGGCGGAAGCCGACGGGGGCCATCGGGGCGGCGATCATTTTGCTGATGGTCTTGACGGCCATCTTTGCCGATTACATCGCCCGCTACGACCCGTATCAGATCCGGACGGATAAGCTTTTTACCCCGCCGGGGGCCGAGTTCTGGCTGGGGACGGACGATTTCGGCCGGGACCTCTTCAGCCGGATCGTCTACGGCTCGCGAATTTCCCTCTACGTGGGGATTCTGGCCGTGCTTTTCGGCACCACCAACGGGGCCCTCTGGGGGCTCATCTCCGGCTACTTTGGGGGGCGGACGGATTTCATTATCCAGCGGGTGATGGATGCGCTGATGGCCTTCCCGACGCTGGTGCTGGCCCTGGCGATTGTGGCGGCCCTGGGTCAGAGCACGACGAACGTCATCCTGGCGGTGGGCATCGTGCTTACGCCGACGGCCAACCGGGTTATCCGGTCGGTGGTCCTCTCCATCAAGCAGAACGTCTACATCGAGGCGGCCCGGGCCATCGGGGCGCCCGAGCTGAGGATTATGTTTTTGCACGTTCTGCCCAACTGCGTTGCGCCGTATATTATCCTGGCAACGACGGCCCTGGGGACGGCCATTCTGGCCGAGGCCTCTTTGAGCTTTCTGGGCCTCGGGACGCCCCCGCCCGAGCCGGCCTGGGGCTCGATGCTGAGCGGGGCCGCCCAGCGCTACATCCGTCAGGCGCCGTGGATGGCCATCTACCCGGGGGTGGCTATCAGCCTGGCGGTCTTTGCCTTCAACATGTTCGGGGATGCCCTCCGGGACATCCTCGACCCGAGGCTTCGGGGCCGCTAAGTTCCGGACGCGGTTGCAGTCGTTGCCGGCGCCGGTTTAAGCTAATAACGACCGGGTAGCCTCGGTTCCAGGAGGACAGGCCATGGACTTTCGATTCACGCCCGCCGAAGAGGCCTGGCGCCAGGAGCTCCGGAGTTTTCTCCGCCAGGAACTCCCCCAGTGGTACTGGGAGGAGGGCGACCCCGAGGACTGGACCGTCTCCGAAGAGGCCTGGGAGTTTGCCAGCCGGTTCGTACGCAGGCTTGGCCAGAAGGGCTGGCTGGCGGTGGCCTGGCCGAAGGAATGGGGCGGCCAGGAGCGGTCGTACATTGAGCAGACGATTTTTGCCGAGGAGATGGCCTACCACCGGGCGCCCCTGGGTCGGGCGTCGATGGGCACCCGGATCGTCGGCCCGACCATTATCGTCCACGGGACCGACGAGCAGAAGCGGGAGTACCTGCCCCCCATCGCCGCCGGGGAGGTGGTCTGGTGTCAGGGGTTCTCCGAGCCAAACGCCGGCTCCGACCTGGCCTCCCTGCAGACCCGGGCAGTGGCCGACGGGGACGATTTCGTCATAACCGGTACGAAGATCTGGACTTCGGGAGCCCACAAGGCCGACTATTGCCTGCTGGCCGCCCGGACGAACCCCGACGCCCCCAAGCACCGGGGCATCTCGCTCTTTATAGTTCCGATGAAGACGCCGGGAATCACCGTCGTCCCCGTTATCGACATGCGGGATGCCCACTATTTCAACCAGGTCTTCTTCGACGGCGTCCGGGTACCCCGGCGGAATATGGTTGGCCAGCAGGACCGGGGCTGGTACGCCATGGTGACGACCCTCGACTTCGAGCGCTCCGGGGTGGAGCGTTCGGCCGAGGCCAGGCGGGTCATTGAGGAGCTGGTCGAATACGTCCGGATGACAACCCGGAACGGCCGGCCGCTGGCCGCCGACCCGGTGGTCCGGCACCGGCTGGCCGACCTGGCCATTGAGACGGAGGTTGCCCGGATGCTGGCGTACCGGGTGGCGTCCATGCAGGCCCGGGGGCTCATCCCGAACTATGAGTCGTCCATGTCGAAGCTTTTCGGCTCGGAGCTTTCCCAGCGGGTTGCCAGCACCGGCCTGAAGCTGCTGGGCCAGGCCGGGGTTCTGGTTAAGGGTTCGAAGTGGGCAAAGCTTAAGGGCCGCCTCCAGTGGATCTGGCTTGAGTCCTTTGCCAACACCATCCGGGCCGGGACGAGCGAGATCCAGCGCAACATCATCGCCGTCCGGGGCCTGGGTCTGCCGCGGTGAACCCGATGGGCCTGGCCCTCCTTGACGGACTCCGGGTCATCGAGGTGGCCCAGGGGGTCGCCGGTCCCCTGGCCGGCAAGTACTACGGCGCCCTCGGGGCCGATGTCCTTAAAGTCGAGCCCCCGGCGGGCGACTGGGCCCGGCGGGCCGGGCCGTTTCCGGGGGATGAGCCCCACCCGGAAAAGAGCGGCCTCTTTCTTTACCTGAACACGGGCAAGCGGGGCATAACCCTGAACCTGGAGACGGCGACGGGCTGTCAGATCCTTCGCCGGCTGCTGGCCGATGCGGATATTCTCCTTTACGGCGGCCCGGCCGGATACCTGGAGGCCCGGGGCCTGGGTCACCGGGAGCTTTCGGCCCTCAACCCCCGGCTGGTCGCCGTCTCGGTGACGGACTTCGGCGAGGACGGCCCCTACCGGGATTTCAAGGGCGGCGAGCTCATCGCCCAGGCCCTGGGGGGCGTCCTTTACCTTTCGGGATACCCCGAGCGCGAGCCCCTCAAGGTCGGGGGAAATACCATCCAGTATCTGACCGGCTACCTGGCCTTCACCGGCGGCCTCATCGCCTACTACCATGCGGCCGCCACGGGGGAGGGCCAGCTCGTTGAAGTTTCGCTCATGGAGTCGGCCGTCTTCGCCCACCACTACGCCAACCTGGAGTGGGCCTTCAAGGGCGAAATCAAGCGCCGGCGGCGGGACCAGAGCCCGACTTACCGCACGGGCGACGGCGGCTACGTGACCCTGAGCATCATCTACCGGGACGTTTACTGGCCGACCCTGACCCGCCTCATCGGCCGGCCGGAACTGGTGGACGACCCCAGGTTCAGGGACCAGGCCAGCCGGCGGGACCACTGGGCTGAGGTCGACCGGATCCTGGCTGAATACTTTGCGACCCAGAAGGCCGAGGAGTTCTACCACCGGGCCCAGGCCGAGCGGATGCCGGTGGGCTACCTGTGCACGCCGCCGGACCTGCTCGGCTCGCCCCAGTACCAGGCCCGGGGGTTCTTCCAGGAAATCGACCACCCTGCCGCCGGGAAGTTGACCTACCCCGGAATTCCCTTCAGGCTGGACGAGGCCGGCTGGGACCTCGGCCGGGCGCCCCTGCTCGGCGAGCACAACGAGGCGGTTTACTGCGGCCAGCTCGGCTACTCGAAGGCTGACCTGGTGGTTCTGCGGGACCGGAACGTTATCTGAAAACGTGCTATATTGTTCAGAGTCGAATGACGGGAGACGGAAGGCTTCCGCTCGAAGGCGTAAGGATTCTCGACCTGACCCACGTCTGGGCCGGTCCCCTGGCGATGCGGGTGCTGGGGTCCTTCGGGGCCGAGGTCATCAAGGTGGAGTCCACCCGCCGCTACGACATGAGCCGGGGCGAGGCGGTGGCCGGTCCCGGCGCCGGGCGGGTCTTTATTTACCCCAACGCCGATCCCGGGGAGGAGCCCTGGAACCGGGAGGGCCGGTTCATCGAACGCAACTACAACAAGCTGGGCCTCACCCTGGACCTGACCCGGCCGGAGGGGGTCGAGGTCTTCAAGCGGCTGGTCAAAATCAGCGATGTGGTCGTGGAAAGCTTCCGGGTCGGGGTGATGGCCAACTTCGGCCTGGACTACCCGCGGCTGAGGGCCGTCAAGCCCGATATCATCATGGTCTCCCTCTCCAGTCAGGGGCAGACGGGCCCGGAGCGGGCCTACGGGTCCTTCGGGGCGGTCCTGGAGCAGACCGGGGGCCTTGCGGCCATCACCGGTTACGAGCCGGACGCCCCCACCGCCACCGGGACGTTTATCCCGGACCCGGTTGTGGCGGCCCTGGCGGCGGGGCTGGTGGTGGCCGCCCTCCACTTCCGCCGCCGGACCGGCCTCGGCCTCTACATTGACCTTTCCCAGCGGGAGACCGTCACTGCCATCGTCGGGGAAACCATCATGGACTACGTCATGAACGGCCGGGTCCAGCGGCCGATGGGGAACCGGCACCCCACCATGGCCCCCCACGGGGTCTACCCCTGCGCCGGCGAGGACCGCTGGATTGCCATTGCCGTCGAGGATGACTCGCAGTTTGCGGCCCTCTGCCGGGTGATGGGCCGGCCTGAGCTTGCCGTCGACGAAAGGTTTGCCGACGTTGTTGGACGCCTCCGCCACCAGGATGAACTGGACAAAATCATCGCCGACTGGACCCGTCAGCACGACCACCTTGAGCTTATGTACCGGCTTCAGGCCGCCGGGGTGCCGGCCGGAGCCGTCCTGGACGGCCGGGAACTGCTGGCCGACCCGCACCTGCAGGCCCGGGGGTTTTTCCGGGAGCTTGACCAGCCGGGGGCCGGCCGATACCCGGTCAGCTTCGGGGGCCTCAAGCTCCACCGGACACCGGCCCGGATTATCCGGCCGGCCCCCCGTCTCGGGGAGCACAATGAATACATTCTGGGTGGGCTCCTTGGGCTGAGCGGCGAAGAGATTGCGGCGCTGGAGCGGGCCGGGGTAATCGGCCGCATTCCCGCGGCCGCCGTACGCCGGGAGGTGGAAGCCAGTGACGGTTAGACGCCGGGATTTTACCCTCGGCCTCGTGGCCGGCCTTGGGCTGGCGCTGATGCTGGCCTTTCTCCTGCTGGGGGACGACCTGCGGCTCCTGGTCCTCGAGCGGCTCAACCCCACCGCCGCCGCGGCCGAGCACTACGGGCGGGCCCTCCAGCTCATGGATGACGGCCGGCGTCAGGCGGCCATCGACGAACTGACCCGCTCCATTGAGCTCGACCCGGGCAACGCCCAGCTCTACGACCTGCGGGCCCACCTTTACGCCGAGGGCGGCCAGCTGGACCGGGCGATGCAGGACATGGCCCGGGCAATCCAGCTTGACCCGTCCCTGGCCCAGAATCGCTACCCGCCGGCAGGTTCGGGCACCCCGGGCTCGGGCGGCGGCCAGGTCCAGTGCGACCCGTCGGCCGTCACCGACCCGGAGCTTTTTGACCAGAACTGCATCCCGGCCGGCGGCGAGGAAGGTCAGGGCCAGGGGGGCGAGATACCAAACTAGACGGAGGAGGCTTGGATGGCAAGCGGCAAAATCGTTGTCCTGAATCCGACCGCGGAGATGAGGGTTCAGGAGCGGCCGATTGCGGCCCGGCCCGATTCCCTCAAGGGCCGGCGGCTGGGCATCCTCTGGAACGGCAAGCCCAATGCCGACATTCTTCTGGATCGGGTTGCGGGCATCCTGGCCGAACAGTTCGGGGTTGTTCTCACGGTCCGAACGGCCAAGCCCAACGTGAGCGCCCCGGCCCCGCCCGATGTCATCCAGAAGCTCATCCAGGAATGCGACGTTGTTGTCAACGCCATCGGCGACTGAGGGTCCTGCACGTCGTGGAGTGTCCACGACTCGATTGAGCTTGAGGCCCACGGGGTGCCGACGGCGACCATCTGTACCGACGAATTTGTGAGCCTGGGCCGGACGGAAGCCCAGGCCCTGGGGATGCCGGGATTGCCCCTGGTGGTGATTCCCCACCCGCTGGGCGGCCTGCGGCCTGAAGAGGTCCGGGCAAAGGCCGAAGGGGCTATTGACGAAATCGTCTACGTGCTCACCCAGCCGGCCGGGAAGCTGGCGGCCGAATATCGGGAGCAGAAAATCGAACCGAAAAGCAAGTTCCGGCCAAAACCCCTCTTTGCCTGAAAGCGGAGTCAACCCATGTCGCTGAACGAAACCGTTGCCCGGATCCTGAGCGGGGCGGTTGATACTCACCTCCACGCCGCCCCCGACCCCTACATTGAACGCCGCCTGGACGTCATTGATGTGGCCCGGCAGGCGGCCGAAGCCGGGATGGGAGCCGTCGTCTTTAAGAGCCACGAGTACTGCACTGCCCCCCTGGCGGCCGTGGTTCAGCGGCTGGTGCCCGAGATCCGGGTTTTCGGGGCCGTCAGCCTTGACCTGGAAGTCGGGGGCCTCAACCCGGCAGTGGTGGAGATGGCCGGCCGGCTGGGCAGCAAGATAGTCTGGTTCCCCACCTTCTCGGCCCGGGCCTGGGTTCGCCGGACCCAACCCGACGGGGATGGCCAGACGGTCTTCACCGAAAACGGAAAACTGAAGCCCGAGGTCTTCGAAATCCTGGACCTGATCAAGAAACACGACATGGTCCTGGCCACCGGCCACCTGGGGCTCGACGAACAGCTCGCCCTGGTCCGGGAGGCCCGCCGCCGGGGCATCGAAAAGATTGTCGCAACCCACGCCTTCACCGTGGCCGGCCCCGCGGAGCAGGTAGCCCTCGCCGAGGCCGGGGCGATTATCGAGCACTGTTTTCTTTACCTGCTACCTACCACAAAAACCCAGCTGGCCGGAACACCGGCGCCCCGGCTGGACCCGGAGGCCCTGGTCGGGGCGGTCCGGCTGGTCGGCCCCGAGCGGTGCCTGATCTCCACCGACCTGGGGCAGGCCCATAACCTTCCCCCCACCGAAGGGTTCCGCATGTTCGTCGCCCTCCTTCTCAGGGAAGGGCTGGAGGCCGAAGCCGTCGAACGGATGGCAAAAACTAACCCGCGCAACCTGCTCGGCATCTAGGCGGGCGGCCGTGGTATAATATCGGTAGGAATTTTATGTTAAAATCGCGCCCCCGCAAGGCGCCGAAGCCTTCCGCGATGGACGCTCTCATCGCTGAGTTTGCCGCCCGATACCCGTTTAACCTTGATAAGTTCCAGCTCGAGGCCATTGGGGAGCTTGCAAACCGCCGCTCGGTACTGGTTGCCGCCCCGACCGGCACCGGCAAGACCGTCGTGGCCGAGTTTGCGGTGTTCATGGCCGTGCGGGAGGGCCTGCGCGCCTTTTACACGACCCCGATCAAGGCCCTGTCGAACCAGAAGTTCCGGGACTTCCGGGACCAGTACGGGGCCGGCCTGGTCGGGCTCATGACCGGCGACATCGTGGAGAATCCCGACGGCCAGGTGGTTATCATGACCACCGAGGTCCTCCGGAACATGCTTCTCCAGACGCCGGAGGAGCTGGAGAAAGTCGGCATCGTTGTCTTCGACGAGGTTCACTACCTGGCCGACCCCGAGCGGGGGACGACCTGGGAAGAGGCGATAATCTGCCTGCCGAAGCACATCCAGCTGGTCTGCCTCTCGGCGACGGTCTCCAACGCCGCCGAACTGGCCGAGTGGATCAGCCGGGTCCACCGGCCCATCAGCCTGGTTTTCCACAACGAGCGGGCCGTCCCCCTGGAGCACTATTACTTTTACAGGGGCAAGCTCCACAGGTTCCTGACGGCCGACGGTCGGGTTGTCCGAACGTTTCCGGGCGTGGGGGGCGAGTACAGGCGGCGGAATCGCAGCGGCAAGCCGGCGCCCGAGCCGACCCCGGTGGAGGTTTTGACCAGCCTCCGGTCGGAGGGGATGCTTCCCGCCATTTACTTTCTCTTTAGCCGGCGGGCGACGGAGGAGGCGGCCGGGGCGGCTGCCCAGCGGTCGTTCTTCCCGACCAGGGGCGCCCGGCGGCGTGTGGAGGAGGTTGTTGCCGATTACCTGGGCCGGCTTGCTCCCGAGGACCGGCGGCTGGCGCAGGTGGTGAAGCTCACCGGGTGCCTGGAACGGGGGGTTGCCTTCCACCACGCCGGGCTTCTGCCCCTGCTCAAGGTGATGGTCGAGGAACTCTTCAATGCCGGCTTGCTCGGGGCCGTGTTCGCCACCGATACCCTGGCCCTGGGGATTAACATGCCGGCCAAGACGGTCGTCATCGGGGAATTCACCAAGTACGACGGGGAGAGCCGCCGAATCCTCACCCCCAATGAGTACCAGCAGATGACCGGGCGGGCCGGCCGGCGGGGCATGGATGAGCAGGGCTATTCTGTCATCCTCTACTCGCCGTGGGTGGCCTTTGAGGAGGTCCTGGAGGTGGCCACCGCCCCCCTCTACCCGGTGGAGAGTGCGTTCCGGGTCCGGTATAACACCATCCTCAACCTCTGGCTCCGGGCCGGAACAGACCGGCAGGCGCTCAGACGCATCGAGTGGCTCCTGGACTCGAGCTTCCGGCAGTTCCAGCTTGAACGGCAGTTGCGGGTCCTGGAAGAGGAGCTGGCGGAAGTCGCCGATAACAGCCCGCAGACCCGCCGGGCCCGGCGGCTGGTCCAGGAGATCGACCGGCTGCCCCTCCGGCAGAACCAGGCGATGCTCCGGAGCGCCATCCGGACCCTGCGCCAGTTCGGGTACGTTCGGGCCCACTACGTCACCGACAAGGGGATGATGCTGGCCGACATCTTCGACCCGAACGGCCTGGTCATCGTCGAGGCGCTCTACAACGGCTACCTGGACAACCTGGAGGCCCTGGAGCTGGCCGAGGTCCTGAGCTGGTTCGCCTTCGACCGGGACATTTACTTCTTCAACCGGCTCAGCCTGCCGCCGCACCTGCGTCAGCTTCGCCGCAACCTTGACCGCCTCCAGCGGCAGGTTATCGCGGCCGAGGAACGCAACGGGCTGGTCCTCACCCCGGGATTTACCCCAAGGTTCTGGGGCGTGGTGCTGGCGTGGGGCCAGGGCGAGCCCCTCTCCACCCTGGTGGACCGGACCGGCCTGCCGGAGGGGGACCTGATCCTGGCCATTAACAAGACCCTCGACCTGATGCGGCAGGTGCGGGACATGGTTCAGCACAACCTGGCCCTGATGCCGGCCGTCGGGCCGGGCCTGCTGGAGCGTCTCCAGACGGCCGACGTTACCCTGCGCCGGGGCATCCTCGAGCAGTCCCTCCGGGCCATGGACCCGCGGCCGGCCGATGCCCACGTCATCGGAGCCGCCGGCTAGGTGCGGTGATCGTCGGGGTCGTCGCCGATATCCACGCCAACCTGACTGCTTTTGAGGCCGTTCTAAACCACCTCAAGCAGACGTACGGGCCGCCCGACGTGCTCTGGTGTCTGGGGGATATCGTGGGGTACGGCCCGGACCCGAACGAATGTATCGATTTGCTGCGCCAGTTTGAATTCGTGGCGGTCGTCGGCAACCACGACCTGGCGGCCATCGGCCTGCTTGAACCCGACCTGTTTAATCCCGACGCCCGGGTCGCGGCCGTCTGGACCGGCCAGGTCCTGCGGCCCGACAACAGGCTTTTCCTGCAAAGCCTCCCCCGACGGGTTGTTCGGGACGAATTCACCATCGTCCACGGCAGCCCGCGGTCTGAGGTCTGGGAATACCTGCTGACGGTTTCGGCGGCCTGCGAAAACTTCCACCATTTCGAAACCCGCTTCTGCCTGGTCGGCCACAGCCACATTCCGGTCATCTTCGGGTTCAATCCCAGTACGGGGAACTGCGCCCAGGCTGAGGTCCCGCCGGTCCTTGACCTGGGGAAGGTGCGCGGCCGCCTCATCATAAACCCGGGGAGCGTCGGTCAGCCGCGGGACCGCGACCCGCGGGCAGCCTACGCCGCCATCGATACGGAAAAGCAGACCATCTACCACCACCGGGTCGAGTACAATATTCGGCAGACCGCCGAGAAAATGCTCAGGCTCGGCCTGCCGGAGCGGCTGGCAATTCGTTTAAATTACGGCGTCTGATGGGCCTGGGGCTTGCGGTGCTGGTTGGCCTCCTTTACGGTGCCCTGGGGTCTGTTTTGGCCAGGCTGAGCCTCCACGGCCTGCGGGCCGACCGCCTCCGGTCAGGCCTGGTTTCGCCCCGGGGGATTCTGCTGGGTCTGGCCGGGCTGGCCTTCACCCTTGCCGCCTGGTATCGGGCGGCCGGAGACCTGTCCCAGCTGGCCCGGGAGCTTTTACTCGGCCTGCCCCTGCTGGCCATCACCGGTACAGACCTGGAGGCCCGGCTGATCCCCAACCGGCTCACCCTGGGTGGGGCGGTGCTGGGGGCGGCGGTCGCCGCGGCCGAGGCCCGGCTCCCCAGCGCCTGCCTGGGGGCGGCGCTGGCCCTCGGGCTTTTCGGGGTGGTTTATATCATCGGCAACCGGCTTTACCCCGGCGGGTTCGGGGCCGGGGACGTCAAGCTCGCCGGCCTCATCGGCCTCGAGCTCGGCTTTCCGGCCGGCCTCTCCGCCCTCCTGCTTGGGGTGCTCATCGGGGGAGCCGGGGCCCTGGTTTTACTGGGCCTGCGGGCCCGGCGGCTTAAAGACCCCATACCCTACGGCCCGTTTTTATGCGCCGGGGCCGCGGTGACCCTGCTTACAAACTGAGAAAGGAGGCCTGAGGTGCGCGGCCTGGTTCTGACAACCGCGATTGTGGCCGGGGCCTTTGTCGTCGCCCTGGGCGCCTCAGCCGTCGGGCTGCTTGCCCTTGAATCGACCGTGACGTCCGGGGCCGACATCATCCCCCTGGTACTGCTCTGGGTTGGGGGGGTCGTTCTGGTGGTCGCCGCCGTCGCGGTCGTTGGGATAACCTGGGTCTCCCGCCGGCCCGGCCGCTCCGCCGCCGGGGGCATCTGGGCCGCCCTTAACCAGCGCTACGGGGGCAGCGTGCGGTTTGCCGGCTACCAGCCGGTGGGCCTCGCCGACGGCCGCTACCGGGGCCTGCCCCTGGAAATCGTCCGGTCTGACCCGGCCCCCGGCGATCCGCTGGTCCTCGTCCGGCTCGAGGGCGGCGGCCGGGTCGGCACCGACTGGGAGCTTGTTGCCGAGGCCGGTCGGCTTCAGGTCAGGTCGGCCGACGCCGACTGGGCCGGGCGGCTTGCCGGGGCGGGCCTGACCCGCCTCTGGGCGGCCTTCGGGGCCCGGCTGCGGCGTCTGACCTACTCGGCCGACGGGGCCATCCTCACCTACGAGGGCCCCATGCCCGGGGCCGTGGACCAGTTCGAGGAGCTTCTCTCGACCATGGCCCAGACCCTTACGGCCGTGGCCTATACGGCCGGCCGCCCGGTGGACTAAAGCACCTGGTGGACCCGGCGAACAAATTCGGCGTAGACCTGCCGGGCGACCAGGAGCTGGTTTACGGGCAGGTGCTCCTCCGGGGTGTGGGCGAACCACTCACCCCCGGGACCGTAGCCCAGGGTTGGGATCCCGAACTCGTTGGCGATGAACGTCCCGTCGGTCCCGAACCGCCAGGTCCCGAAGCTTACCGGTCGGCCGCTGACCCCTTCGGCGACGGCTCTGAGGAGCTGGGCCGCCGGATGCTCCGGCGGGGTAAGAAACGGCGGCATGTCTTTGGTCCGCCGGAGCTCAGCCCGAAAGTTGGGTACTTCGGCCTCAAGCCGGCCGAGAATCGCCCGCAGGTCCCCTTCCGGCCGGTCCGGCGCCTCCCCCGGCAGGTAGCGGACATCCAGGGTCAGGTCGCACCGGTCAGGTACAACACTCAGGCGGCCGGGCGAACAGCTTATGCGGGTGACGGCGTAGGTGCACCGGCCCGCCAGCGGGTGCTCCGGGAGGGGCAGGGTCGGCAGGGCCCGGATGAGCTCGGCCATCAGATAAACGGCGTTGATGCCCCGGTCGGGGTTGCTGGCGTGGGCGGTCCGGCCGAAGGTGGTAACTTCGAACTCGAGGCGCCCCCGGTGGCCCAGGTAAACGTTGCCGTTGGTCGCCTCGCCGATGACAGCCACCGCCGGCCGCTCGCCCCGGGCCAGCAGGTTGCGCACGGCCGCCCGGGCCCCGAAGCCGACGGCAGGCTCCTCCTGGACGACGGCCGTGAAGAGGAGCCGCCCGGCAAAGCCCGTCCGTTTCAGGTCGTCGACGGCCGCGACCATCGCGGCGAGGGCCCCCTTCATGTCCATGGCCGCCCGGCCGTAAATGACCTGGCCCGCCACCCCGAACCGGGCGCCGTCCATCAGGGCTCCCGAGTAGGGATCCGGCATGTCGCCCGGGTCGACGTGGTCCATGTGGCCGTTAAACAGGACCGTCGGGCCGGGACGGCCCCCGTCCAGGATGCCCAGAACATTGCCGGCATCGTCCACCCACACCTCATTTAGCCGGCCCTTAAGTTCCCGGACCAGCAGCTCGGCCAGGGGTCCCTCCTCGTAGGTCGGGCTCGGCGTTCGGACCATCTCCTGGGTAAGGGCGATCAGCTCCTCGTCCGTCATCTTAAAACAGCCTCAACTGCTCGGCCGGCTCGGGCCGGCCGGATTTTGCCGACGGTTTCGGGAAGAGCCGGTCGAATTCGGCCTGGTCTTTAAAGAGGGGCCGGAACCGCAGGGCCATATCGTATAGCCGGCGCTTAAGGTAAGCCCGGTCCTCGTCCCCGGCGTAGGCCTCCACCGGGGCCAGACTGCCGTCGGCCCGCTGGTAGACCATTATCCGCTCGCCCGGATGCTTCCCGGCGGCGGCCTGGGCGAGCCGGCGGAGATTCGGGCTGGTGAAGGTCTTCGGGGTGACCGATTCCAGCCGCCCGAAGTCTTCGGGCTTGAGGGTCCCGGCGTCAATCTGCTCGAGCCAGAACCGGTAGCGCTCAGCGGCGGCCTCCGGGCCGCCCCCGAAAAACGCCCGGGCGGCCTCCTCGGCAAACTGCCGGAGGAACCGCTCGTCCCGCCGGCTCCGCAGACCCGACCCCTTGATGACCAGCTCCCCGTCTTCGGTGAGCAGGATGTAGTTCTTGGCTTTGAGGGCCAGCATGCCCGCAAAGCGCCCCTCCCAGGCGAGCCGGATGCCGGGGGGGAGCCGCCGGTTGACCGCCTCGACCAGGGACCGGTCGAAGTCGGGCCCGGCGCCGGCCGGCGGAACAAAGTAGGCCCCGTCGGTGTCCACCTCAATGACCCGGGCCCCGGCGGCTTCGAGCCAGCCCACCACCTCCTTGATGATTTCCTGGCCGACCTGGGTGACCCGGGCGGCCGCCCGGTAGTCGTTGAAGTTGGCCCGGGCGTAGCCCAGGTAGCCGTAAAAGGAGTTGATCAGCCGCTTGAGGGCGGCCTGGCGCCCGTTCCAGTAGGCCCGCTCGGGCCCCTGGGCGGACCGGAGCCGGTCTTTGGCTTCGAGACGCTCGTCGGTCAGCACCCGCAGCAGGGTGAGAAAGACCCCGGCGGTGTCCCGGGCCGGCCCGATGTTAAATGCCAGCATGATGCTCGGGTAGAGGCTCTCAATATCGACCTTGACGACCGGGGCGAAGATGCCCGCCGCCCGGAGCTCGGTGTAACCCCCGGGGTAGGAGACCGGCGGCTCGGGCCGGGGAATCCCCCGGCCGAGGGCCAGGTAGGCCCGAACCATCAGGGAATTAATCTTTTCGCCGGTCCCGCCCGCCGTCACATCCTCGAAGGGGTGGGGCACGACCTGGGCCTGGTAGAAGTCGGTCGGAAGCAAAAGCTCCGACAGCGCCCCGACATCCCGGACGTCGTCGAGGACGTATTCGGCCAGCCTTTCCGGGGCCTTCGCCCAGGCGGCCTCGATTTCGGTCCAGTGGAGGGTTGCCCGCCCCTCCCGGCCGATGCCCAGGGCCGCCAGCACCGACTTCAGGCTGTAGCTCTCCAGCTCGCCGGCGGCGTCGTAGCGCTGGACCAGGTGCATCGTGTCGACGACGTGGCGGCCGTAGACCCGGACCGGGACGAACCGGAACGCCTTCGGTCCGACCCGGTACTGGCGGGCGGCGGAGGCGACCCGAACCGCCGACCCGTCCCGCCCCCAGTCCAGGCTGAGTCCGAGGGCCCCGGCCCGGCCCACCAGGTAGGGCAGGTCGAAGGCAAAGACGTTGTGGCCCTCGATGATGTCCGGGTCAAGCTCCCGGACCGCCCGGGTGAGGGCCGTCAGGATCTCGGCCTCGGACTCGCCCCTTACCCCGAAGGCGAACTCCTGGCCCCGGCTGTCGCGGAGGGCCGCGGCCAGGACCCGGGCCCCGGGGGCAGTCGGGTCGAGGGTGGAACTCTCGATGTCGAGGGCAACCCGGACCAGGTCCTCGAAACGGAGGCCGTAAAAGAGGGCACCCCCTTCGGCGGTCAGGAACTGCTCGGCCGGCGAGGGCGGACCGAGAAAGTCGTCGGTCTGGCGGCTGAGCTCGGCCCGGGCCGACCGCCACGCCGTCCACCCCGGGAACCGGACCAGCCGGTTCAGCTCCCCGCCCTCCAGGACCTCCACCCGCCCGGCCCCGGCCGGAACGGGCATTTCCGGCGGCAGGAGAAGCCAGGGCTCGAACCTGACGGTCTCCGACCGGACCCGGCCGGCCTGCCGGGCGTAGAGCCGGAGGTCTTCGCCGGCCAGCTCGACGGCCACCAGGCCCGGCCGGGGGTTCGGGCCGTAAAGGAGTTTTTCCGGGTCGAGACGCGCCGTCATCCCTTAGCTTTTAAGACACGGACCACCTCGGCCGCAAATTCGAAGGTGGTGCTCTGTCCGCCCAGGTCGGGGGTCCGGACCCGGCCGGCGGCCAGAACGTCCTCCAGGGCCGCCATCACGGCCCCGGCCGCGGCCGGCTGACCAAGGTGCTCGAGCATCAGCGCCCCGGCCCAGATCGCCCCGGTCGGATTGGCGATGCCCCGACCGGCGATGTCGGGGGCGGAGCCGTGGACGGGCTCGAAAAGGCCCGGAAAGCGGCCTTCGGGGTCGAGGTTGGCGCTGGCGGCCAGGCCGAGGCCGCCGGTGATGGCCGCGGCCAGGTCGGTCAGGATATCCATGAAAAGGTTCGACCCGACAACCACGTCGAAGGCCTCCGGCTTGAGGACGAAATAATAGGCGGCCGCGTCCACCAGCACCCGCCAGACCTCGACGTCCGGGTAATCCCGCCCGACCGCGGCCGTAACCTCGTCCCAGAAGGGCATGCTGTACTGGAAGGCGTTGGACTTGGTAACGCTGGCGAGCTTTCGCCGGCGCCGGCGGGCCAGCTCGAAGGCGTAGCGGAGAATGCGTTCAACTCCCCGGCGGGTAAACACGTCGGCCTGGACGGCCACCTCGAAGTCGAAGCCCCGGTGAACCCGGCCGCCGACGCCGCAGTACTCGCCCTCGGTGTTCTCCCGGACGCAGACCATGTCGATACTGCCGGGCTCCCGGCCGGCCAGGGGCGACCGGACGCCCCGGAGCAGTTTCACCGGCCGCAAATTGACATAAAGATCAAAAGCCTGGCGGATGGGCAGGAGGAGGCCCCAGAGGGAGACGTGGTCGGGGACGGCCGGGTCGCCGATGGCCCCCAGGAAGATGGCGTCGCTATCCCGGAGCCGCTCCAGGCCGTCGTCAGGCATCATCCGGCCGGTTTTTAAATAATAGGCGCAGCCCCAGTCGTAGTAGGTTGGGACGAGCTCGAAGCCCCCGTGGACTTCGGCCGCGGCCGTAAGCACCTGCCAGGCCGCGGGAATAACTTCCTGGCCGACCCCGTCGCCCGGAATGACCGAAATTCGATACTTGACCATCTCCAGAAACTCCGGCTACTGAAGGGATTTCAGGTATGTTTCCCAGGCCGCAAGGGCTTCCCGGAGGGCGGCCGTGACCTGATCGGGGTCCAGGGCCGCCCACTCCTCTTCAAAGAGGGGCAGCGGTTGCGGCGGCAGGAGCCGGTTCAGGCGCTCCTTTGCGCGGTAAAAGGCCCGCAGAAGCTCCCGCTGTTCTTCGATGCTGGCCGGCAAGGCTCATCACCTCCGCAGACTTGGACTAGCGGTTCCTGAGGGCTTCAAGGACGGCCAGGGCGAGCCGCCCCACCTCCTCGACCCGGGCCGGCTCGACGTTTTCCGGCCGGTCGTTGGCGGTGTGGTAGGCGGGGTCGTCGGGCCGCCAGAAGAAGAGGGCCGGGATGTTTTCCCGAAGAAAGTTGACGTGGTCGCTTCCGCCCGCCTGGTCCGGCGGGATCTGCTCCGGCCGCAGGCCCAGGTTCCTGGCCAGCTCAGAAGCCAGGCTCACAAGCTCCGGACTGCCGCCCAGCCGGAGTCTTTCCCCAACCCCGACCATATCCAGGTTGAGCATGGCGATGACCCGGCCCTTTGTGTCGGGGTCAAGGCTCTGGACGTAGTGGGCACTGCCGATGAGGCCGTTCTCCTCGGCCCCGAAAAGAACCACCCGCACCTCATGGGGATAACCTGTAGCCAGTAGCCTGGCGAGCTCCAGGCTGATAGCCGTTCCCGTAGCGTTATCGTTGGCGCCCGGGCCGGCGGGTACCGAGTCGTAGTGGCCGCCGACGACGACAATCTTGCCCGATGTGCTCGGCCGCCGGGCGACGACATTCTGGTCCGAAACCTCCCTCACCTCGGCCCGGACGGCGACTTCGACCTCGAGCCGCCCGTTTCTGAGCCGTTCGACCAGGGCGTTGCCGTCCTCCTGGCTGACCGATACCGCCGGGATCGGCCCGGGCTCCCCCAGGGCTCCCCGGAAGTTGCCGGGCTGATTGTTGTAGATGATAACGGCGGCGGCCCCGGCCGCCGCGGCGTTGCGAACCTTATCCCGGAACGTCAAAACGCCCCGCTGAATAAGGGCTACCTTGCCCCGGAAGTCCGTGGCCGCAAAGTCCTCCGGCCGGCCCAGGCCGGCCGCAATAAGCTGGCCCCGAACTGACCCGGCCGGCGAGTCCCGCAGGGTGTTGGCGCTTACGGGGGGCCCGCCCACCACCCGGACTTCGCTTCCCCGGTCGATGTAATCCCTGAAGGTGAACGGCTGGGTCTGGGCCTCGTAGCCGAGGGCCCGCAGCTCCCGAACCAGGTAGTCGGCCGCCTGGCGGGCCGCGTCGCTTCCCGCGGGCCGGCTGCCGATCTGTCCGGCAAGGGTCCGAACAATACCCATCACCCGGCCGGTGTCAAAACTGGTCAGGGCGGCAGGTTGGGGGGTCTGGGCCGCGGTTGCGGTGGGCGCGTCCCGGGCCGCGGGAACGGTCGGCGTCGGCTGGGCCGGGGTCTGGGCGCAGGCCGCGCCCAGGAGCAGAATAAGCCCGAGCACACCGGTCCCCAGCAGCCGCCTCATCACTGGAATCATAGCCGATTTTTCAACCGGCCCGCCCGGCTCTTACTGGTGCAGGCCGCCCCGGAGGCCGCCGTCGATGCGCAGGACCGCTCCGTTTACGTAGGCGGCCGCGTCGCTCAAAAGAAAGAGGACCGGTCCCAGCACGTCATCCGGGGTCCCGATCCGGCCCAGGGGAACCTGCTCGGCTACCCGCCGGGCGAAGTCCGGGTCCTTTGCAAACCGGGAGGCGGCCGTCATAATCGCCCCCGGGACGATGCAGTTGACCCGGATTCCGTACCGGCCCCACTCGATGGCGAGCAAACGGGTGAGCTGGACGACCCCGGCCTTGGCGGCGCTGTAGTGGACGCTGGACCCCGGCTCGAAGGCGGCCACCGACGAGACGTTAATAATCACCCCGTAGCCGTTCTTTCGCATCTCGGGCAGGACGGCTTTCGATACCAGGAAGGTCGAGGTCAGGTTCGTCTCGACGACCGCGCGCCAGCCGTTGGGGGAGATCTGCTCGGCCGGGGCCCAGAAGGTGCCCCCGGCATTGTTTATCAGGAAGTGCACCGTCCCGAACCGGGCCACGGTCTGCTCCACCAGGGATGCCACCTGGTCCGGGTCCCGGACGTCGGCCTGCACCGGCAGGACCTCGCCGCCGAGGCCCTCAATCTCCCGGCAGACCGCCTCCAGCCGTTCCAGCTTGCGGCTGTTCACTACGACCCTGACACCCTGCTGGGCCAGGCCGACGGCCAGCCGGTAGCCGATCCCGCTGGAGCTCCCGGTTACAATCGCGACTTTGCCTTTGAGTTCTTCGATTCGCAGCATCGCTGTGTCTTAAAAGACGACGCCGGATTCGCGCAGCTGCCGGATTTCGGCCTCGGTCAGGCCGGCGTACTGCCGCAGGACCAGGTCAGTATCCGCCCCGAGCCTGGCCGGCGGCCGGATCTCTTCCAGGGGCGAGTCGGAGAGCCGGATGGGATTCCCCATCAGCCGGATGGTGCCGTACTCGGGGTGTTCGACGTCCCGCAGCATCCCCCGGGCCTTGAGGTGCTCGTCGTCGGCGACTTCCCGAATGGACATGACCGGGGCGCACGGAACCCCGACCTCCATCAGGCCCCAGACTATCTCCCACCGGGTCCGCCGGCAGGTCCACTCGGCCACAATGGCATCGAGCTCATCCATGTTCAGCGCCCGGGCCGAGTTGGTCTTAAACCGCTCGTCTTCGAGGAGCTCCGGCCGCCCGATATACCGGGCGAAGGCCTCCCAGTGCCGCTCGGAGACGCAGAAGATGGCCACGTATCCGTCGGCGGCCGGGTAAACATTGTAAGGGGCCAGCCTCAGGCCGCTGTGGCGGTTCCCGGTCCGCTCGGGAACCTCCCGAACGGCGTTGTAAAGGGCGCCCAGGGGCGAGGCCAGGGAGGGGTAGATGGCGTCGTGCATCGAGACCTCGACCAGCTGACCCCGGCCGGTAAAGACCCGCTGGAAGAGGGCCACCATCACCCCGGCAAAGAGGTGGATCCCGCCCGTGAAGTCGCAGACGGCCGGCCCGGCCTTCACCGGCGGCCCGTCGGGGAAGCCGGTCGTCGCCATGACGCCGCCCATGGCCTGGACGGTGAGGTCCATGGCCGGAAAGTCGGCGTAGGGGCCGGAAAGGCCGAAGCCCTTGCCCGAAGCATAGATCAGGCGGGGGTTAATCCGGCTCAGGACGTCGTAGCCGAGGCCGAGCCGCTCCATGGTTCCCCGCTTGAAGTTCTCGACCAGGACGTCGGCCTTCGCCACGAGCTTCAAAAAGACCTGCTTGCCGGCCTCGGTTTTGAGGTCGAGGCAGAGGCTTAACTTGTTCGGGTTGAGCATCAGAAACTCGTACGGTTCCCGGTCGGTGTCGAAGCCCAGAAGCCGCCGGCGCAGGGGCTCCCCCTCCGGCGGCTCGATTTTGATGACGGTGGCCCCGAAGTAAGCCAGAAGCAGGGAGCAGTACGAGCCGTTGTAGATCTGGCCCAGGTCAACGACCAGAATATCCTTGAGCGCCTGCATGGTTACGCCTCGGCAAGCCAGGTTTGCTCGTGTTTTTCGGTAAGATAACGGTTGGACTGGAGCTTGAAGTTCTTCACGTTGCGCCAGTAAAGGGCCCACTCGACCGGGTGGCGGGCGACGATCATTTTGACCCCGGCCCGGAGCACCCGCTTTTCAAGCTCCCAGACGAGGCGCTTGCGCTCGGCCGGGTCGGTGGTCTGGGACTGGCGCTCAAAGAGGGCGTCGATCTCGGGGTCGCAGACGCCCGAGTAGTTCCTGGGTGAATTGCAGAGATAGCTCTGGCCGAAGACGGCGTCGGGGTCGTCCAGGGAGACGCCGTAACTGCCCAGTCCCACCTCGAAGTCCCGGCGGTTGAGCCGGTCGTACATCACGCCCAGCTCCTGGATGTCCAGGGTTGCCCGGATGCCGATTTTCTCCCACTGGTCCTTCACGAAGACAACGATGGGCTCCCAGCCGGCGCCCTTGCGGCCTGTTATCCGGACCTCGAAGCCGTTGGGGTAGCCGGCCTCGGCCAGGAGGCGGCGGGCCTCCTGCCGCTCCTGCTCCTTGTTTCGGCTGAAACCCGGGATCTTGCGGAGCTCCTCTTCCGGCAGGGCCCAGGGGCCGTCGGGGTGCATGATGCCGCCGACCTTGCTGTAGCCCTGGGTAATCACCTTAACCGCCTCATCCCGGTCGATGGCCATGAAGGCGGCGAGGCGGACCCTGGGGTCGTCCCAGGGCTTGCGGCGGGCGTTGACGTCCACGGTCTGGGTCAGGGTGCCGATGACGTGCTCGATAACGACTTTATCCCCCACCTGCCGCTTAATGTCGTCCACGGGCGGGTTATAAAACGGCCTGAAGAGGAGGACCTGGCCGGTAATGAAGGCCGAAATCGCCGTATTCTCGTCCGGGATGATGTAGAACTTTATGCCGTCCAGGTAGGGCCGCCCGGGCACGTGATACTCGGGGTTTTTTACCAGCTCGAAGCTTACGCCCCGAATATATTCTTTGAATTTAAACGGCCCCGTTCCAACCACGTCCCGCTTCATGTTGCCCTTGGCGTCGAGGATGTCCTTGGGGAAGATAACGTTCCAGCCCTGGGCAATATTGGCCAGGAGTGAGGGGCTCGGCCGCTTGAGAATGAACTTCACCGTGTAGTCGTCGGGGGTTTCGATGCCGTCGACGGCCCCGAACACGTCCCGGCGCAGGCTCACAACGCCCTGCGGGGGCCAGATGATTCGTTCAAAGCTGGCCTTGACGTCCTCGGCCTTGAAGGGCTTGCCGTGGTGGAACTTGACCCCCCGCCTGAGGTAAAAGGTGTAAGTTTTCCCGTCCGGGCTTATCTCCCACCGTTCGGCCAGGTCGGGGATTATCTTCGTGTGGTCGAAGGGGTCGAACTGAACGAGCAGGTTGTAGCAGGGGGCAATGGGGTGGAGGGCGGCGTAGCTTGACTCCTGGTGGAGGTCGAAGCTGGGCGGGTCGCCCTCCAGGTGGCCGGTAAGCACACCGCCGTAGCGGGGCTGTTCCTGAGCCGGCGGTGCCGGCTGAGCCGGCGCCTGCTGGGGGGCACACCCGAAAGCCGCGGCCCCAGCGGCACCGATGCCGGCGGCCAGAAACTCCCGGCGTGTCCAGCGCCGCACCATTGTCATAACCTCCTTTCGGCTCGTTATTGTCTAACCCTCGGCAAGCCAGATGTGCTCGTTCCGCTCGGTCAGGTAGCGGTTCGACAAGAGCTTAAAGTTTCGGACCTTCCGCCAGTAGAGGGCCCAGTCCGCGTCCCAGAACAGGAACAGGTGAATATTCTGCTGGAGCGCCCGGCGCTGCATGTCGAGGACCAGCGCCCGCCGGCGCTGGGAATCGGTGGTGGCGGACTGCTGTTCGAACATGGCGTCCAGCTCCGGGTCACAGGCGTTGGAATAGTTTCGGGCGGCGTTGCAGGTCCAGCTCTGGCCGAAAACCAGGTCGGGGTCGTCGAGGCTGACGGCGTAGCCGCCGCTGGCCTCGACCTCGAAGTCCCGGCGGTTGAGCCGGTCCGTCCGGACGGCCAGCTCCTGCACGTCAAGGGTGGCGTCGATACCGACCTTCGCCCACTGGTCTTTCACGAAAACGGCCTGGTCCCCCCAGCCGGCACCTTTTCGGGCCAAAATTTTGGTCTTAAATCCGTTCGGGTAGCCGGCTTCGGCCAGGAGCCGGCGAGCCTCCTGCCGCTCCTGGTCCTTGTTTCGGCCGAAGCCCGGAATCCTGCGCAGTTCATCTTCGGGCAGGGCCCATGAGCCGCCAGGATGCATCATGCTCCCGACGGCCCCGTTCCCCTTGGTGAGCACCTTAACAGCTTCGTCCCGGTCGATAGCCAGGGATGCGGCCAGGCGGACGCGCGGGTCATCCCAGGGTTTGACCCGGGCGTTCAGGTAGACGACCCGGGAGAGGGTCCCTACCGTGCGTTCAATCGCAATCTGGGACGCGGCCTGACCGGTAATGGGCGTCAAGTCGGGCACAAAGTAGGGCCTGAATATGAGTATCTCACCGGTAAGCAGGGCCGACATGGCGGTGTTCGGGTCGGGTATGATGTAAAACTTTATCCCGTCAAGATAGGGGCGGCCGGGCACGTGGTAGTCCGGATTCTTGACGAGTTCGATGCTTACACCCCGTACGTACTGCTTGAGCTTAAACGGCCCGGTGCCCACAATCTCCGATTTCATGTCGCCTTTGGCATCGAGGAGATCCTTCGGGAAGATCGCGTTCCACCCCTGGGCAATGTTCGGCAGTAACGAAGGACTGGGCCGTTTAAGAACAAACTTTACGGTGTAGTCGTCGGGGGTCTCGATGCCGTCCACCGCGGCGAAGGCCTCCCGCCGCAGGCTGACCACCCCGCGCGGCGGCCAGATGATGCGCTCGAAGCTGGCCTTTACGTCTTCGGCCTTAAAGGGCTTGCCGTGGTGAAACCTCACCCCCCGCTTGAGGTAGAAGGTGTAGGTCTTCCCGTCGGGGCTGACCTCCCAGCCCTCGGCCAGGTCGGGGATTATCTTCGTGTGGTCGTGGGGGTCGAACTGGACCAGCTGGTTGTAGCAGGGCGCAACCGGGTGAAGGGCGACCCAGCTGCTGTTCTGGTGCAAATCGAAGTTCGGCGGGTCCGTCTCCAGGTAGGCTGTCAGAACGCCGCCGTAGCGGGGTCTTTCCTCGGCCGGTGGCGCCGGCTGAGCCGGGGCCTGCTGGGGGGCACAGCCGAAGGCCGCCGCCCCGACGGCCCCAAGGGTGACGCCCAGGAACTGCCGCCTGGTAAACCTTCGGTTTGCCATGCCTGCCGCCTCCTCCTGGCCCTTTGTGGCCGGCTCATGCCCCGGTGAAGCGGGGCGGCCGCTTCTCGGCGAAGGCCCGAACGGCCTCCTTTGAGTCCTCCGAGGCCCGCAGGATCCGGCTGATGGCCGCCTCAAGCCGGAGCCCGTCATTTATGTGCATGTACTGGCTGCGGACAGCCAGCTCCTTTATCGCCCGGACCGCCAGCGGCGGGTTGGCCATAATCCGCCGGGCGTATTCCTCGGCGGTGGACATCAGGTCCTTGAGGGGGACGACCTTATTTACCAGACCAACCCGGTAGGCCTCCTCGGCCGTGATCATGTCGCCCGTGAGCAGAAGCTCCATCGCAATGCAGTAGGGGAGCTGCCTCAGGGCCCGCTGGGTGCCGCCGTTGCCCGGCGGAAAACCCCGTTTAACTTCGGGCAGGCCGAAGCGGGCGTGGTCGGCGGCGACCCGGATGTCGGTGGCAAAGAGGAGCGTAAGGCCGCCCCCGAGGCAGTAGCCGTTTACGGCCGCAATCACCGGCTTCCAGACCTCGAGGCCCCGGTTTAAGATCGGCTCGGCCTGGGTCTGCCAGAATTCCCAGAGCTCGGGCTCCCTGGGGATGGTCTTTTTTAAATCTGCCCCGGCGCAGAATGCCTTGTCCCCTGCCCCGGTTATGATGGCAACCCAGATATCGGGATTGTCCCGGACCTCAATCCAGGCCTCCGAAAGTTCCCGGTAGGTCTCCGGGTCGAGGGCATTCATCGCCTCGGGGCGATTGATGGTGAGGTAAGCAATGTGGTCCCTGACCTCAAACAAGAGAGCCATTGTATCCTCCGGAAAAGAGCTGGCGGGCGATGATGAGCCGCTGGACCTCGGTCGGCCCCTCGCCGATCCGCCGGATGCGGAGCTCCCGGAACCACCGCTCGAGGGGCAGGTCCTTGCTTACGCCGTAGCCGCCGTGAATCTGGATGGCCCGGTCGACGACCCGGAAGGCCGCCTCCGTTGCGAAGGCCTTGGCAATGGCCGTCTCAAACCGGTAGTCCCGGGCGCTGGCCGAACGGTCGGCCTTGTCGGCCGCCTGGAGGATCAGCCAGCGGGCCGACCGGATTTCGATCTCATTATCGATGAGCATCCACTGGATGGCCTGGCGGGTGGACAGGGGCGCACCAAAGGTCTCCCGCTTCTGGGCGTAGTCGATGGCCATTCGCTGGGCGGCCACCGCCACCCCAAGGCTCGCCGCCGAGTAAGTTATCCGGTTCCGGGTGAGCACCTCGTTGGCGATATCAAGCCCCTGTCCCTCCTCACCCAGGACATTCTCCGGCGGGACCCGCACCCCGTCGAGGGTTATCTCGGTTGCGTACTCGGCCGACCGCAGGGTGTGGACGATGCGCCGGATGGCAAAGCCGGGCATATTCGTCTCGACGATAAAGCAGGTGATCCCCTGCCGGCCTCTGGTCGGGTCGGTGCGGGCGTAGACCAGGCCGAAGTCCGCCCGGTCCGCCCCCGAGATGAAGATCTTCGACCCGGTAATCACCCAGTCGTCGCCATCCCGGACCGCCCGGGTCTGGATCGCCCGGGCCGGGTCCGAGCCCCCGGAGGGCTCCGTCAGCGCAAAGAAGCCCCGCTTCTCACCCCGGAGCATCGGGTAGAGATACTTCTGGCGCTGTTCCTCCGTTCCCCGGTAGAGCTGGGCCAGGCCCACGGTCCCGAAGACCCCGTAGGCCGGGGCGTAAAGGCCGGCCCGGTGCTGGGAAAGCTCCTCGAAGACCAGGGCCAGGGTCACCGTGTCCAGGCCCGGACCGCCGAACTCGGCGGGCACATCCAGCCCGTAAAGGCCCATCTCCCGGACCTTGCGGGTGAGCCGCTCTTCGTGCTCCGGCGGAAGCTCGAAGGCGTCCGGGTCCAGCTCCCGCTCCAGGGGAATAATCTCCTCCCGGATGAACCGGCGAACGGTCTGAACTATCATTCGCTGCTGCTCGTTCGGCTGCAGGTCCATGGCTCCTTCTCCGGTTACGGTTGCCAGCGGCCGGTGGCCGGCGAGATATGAAACCGCCCGAGCCTGGGCGGGATGTCGCCCGCCGCCACGTTCCCCTCCGGCAGCCGGTAGTTCGCCTCGTAGTATAGGGTCAGGAGCTCGTACCAGCGGCTCAGGTATGAAAGCGTAACCTCGTAGCGGAAGCAGGCGGCCTGTCCCCGGGTGACAGGATTGGGGTTGTCGGGCCCGAAGTGCCGGGCGATCTCCCCCCTCAGCCCGAAGAGGGACCGGCCGCCGGCATAGCCGATGTAGAGAGTCCGGCCGCCGGCATCCCCAATTTCGTAGACGCCGAGGGTGGCCGGAATTGCCTTGAGCCCAGCGGGTTCAAAGGGCTGCCACGGTTTTCTGAGCATGGCTGGCTCCTCAGTCGACAACGGCGTCGGCCCGCTCCCAGACCTCTACCGGGCGGAATTTAACCAGGGTGACCTCGTCGGTGACCGGCTCGTAGACCGCCTCCACCGGCATCCCCACGTAGATTTCCTCGTTGCGGCAGTCAACGATGTTCGAGACGAGCCGGGGACCCTCCACCAGCTCGACCACCGCCACGTTGTAAGGAACCTGCTCTTTAAAAGCCGGGTGGAAGGCCTGGTGAAACACGACAAAGCTGTAAACGGTGCCCCGACCCGAGACGAGCGCCCATTCGGCCTCCTCCGAAAGACACCCGTAGCAGTGACGGGCCGGCGGGTAGCGCCACTGGCCGCAGTTTTTGCACCGCTGAAGCTCGAGCCGCCCGTTCCGGGCCGACTCCCAGAACCGGCGGTTCTGGTCGCCTATTTCAGGTAGCGGCCGCTCGACCGTCATTTCTCCCGTCCCAGAACAAGGGTTGCGTGGGTGGTCATGATGCCTCCCTGGTTGCTTACCACCGCAATCCGGGCGTCGGGGACCTGCCGGGGACCACATTCGCCCCGGAGCTGGCGGACGGCCTCGATGATAAGCTGCATTCCGGGCATCCCGGTCTCGGCTAAAAGGCCGCCGCTCGTGTTCAGGGGAAGCTCGCCCCCAAGCTCAATCCGGCCGCCCTCGACGAAGGCCCCGCCTTCGCCCTTATTGCAAAAGCCGTAGTCCTCCAGGGTGATGATGGGCACGATGGTGAAGCAGTCATAAAGCTGGACCACATCCACATCCTGCGGGGTGATGCCGGCCATCTCGAAGGCGATCCGGCCCGACTCCTTCGCCCCGCTGGTGGTCCAGTTTTCCCGCAGGACCAGGTCCTTAGCCGGGTGCGACTGGCCGACTCCCAGGATGTAAACCGGGGGCTTTTTTAAATCCCGGGCCCTTTCTTCGGTGGTGACAACGACGGCCGCCCCGCCGTCGGTGATGGGACAGCAGTCGTAGAGCCGGAGGGGCTCGACGACAAAGCGGCTGTTAAAGTAGTCTTCGAGGGTTATCGGCTCCCGGAACTGGGCATTGGGATTCAGGGCGGCGTGCTTGCGGCAGGCGATGGCCACCGCGGCCAGCTGTTCGGGCTTGAGGCCGTATTCGTGCATGTACCGGCGGGTAATCAGGGCGTAGCCGGCCGGGGCGCCCATGAGGCCGTAGGCGGCCTCGTCCCCGGCAATTCGCCGGTAGGCCGCCCGGGAGCCGGTAAGGGGGTTATCTCCGTAACTGCAGACGACCACCTCGGCCATGCCGGCGTCGATGACGCTCATTGCGTACCAGATGAGGCCGATGTTTGAGGCCCCCGCCTGGTCGATGGTGGCCGTGACCCTCGGGGAAATCCCCAGGGCCTGGGCGACCCTGGCGCTGTAGAGCATCTGGAAATCCGAGGTCGGGGCCTTGGTGAGCACCCCGTCGACGTTGTCTTTTCTAAGGCCGGCGTCATCCAGGGCCCGTTTGATGGCCTCGACGTTGAGGGCCACGTGGGACCAGCCCGGGAGCTTGCCGTAGGCAGTGTTGCCGACCCCGACGATGCAGTAGCGATTTCGAAAGGGCCACCTGACAGTTCGAGCCATGGTCACCTTGCCCCCGTCGGGATTGGTCGGACTCCGGGTCCGGTAAAATTTACGCCAACCTGCCCATGGTGTCAACCTGCACACCTGCCCGGAGTCGGCGCCGCCGGGGCGGGGATCGAGCAAAATTGCGTATTGACAAAGGGACATTTTGCGAAATATAATCGGGCGAGGCTGGCAGGAGGTGCAAAGGATGAAACCGGTCACGGTTGAAGTCCTCGCCCACGCCCCAACGGCTTACTACCACTGCCTGCACTGCGAATTCGTCTGGCACGGGGTCGGCATCGGGGAGTCGGTCCACCGGGAACAGCTTGACAGCTCCCTGCCCGGAGACCTTCAGGCGGAGTACGACGAGCTCATCCGGGGAATCCGGCGCCTGGTCGAAAAATACTGCGGCCGGGTGGTAGTTAAGGTCATCGATGCCACCTCCCTGGAGGGGGTCTGGAAGTCCCTTAAATACGGCACCCGTCGCCTGCCGGTATTTGTCGTAGACGGCCGGGACAGGGTCTTCGGGTTGCGGTGGGAGGACGTTGAGGCGGCCATCGACCGGAGGCTTGCCGGGGTGCCGGTTTAACGGCGCCCCGAGCCCGTTTTGAGGGGGTGATAGCCGGAGTTGAAGGTTCTGCAGGGGTTGGGTTGGCGTAAAGCTGCCGAACCTTTCTGAGGAGGTGCTCAGAGATGCACGCGTTATTCGCCCTGATCCTTGGGGGTCTGGTTACGGTTGCGGCCTATACGCTCTACGCCAAGCGCATCGACCGGGACGTAATCCAGTCGGATCCCCGGCGGGCCACCCCGGCCCGGCTCTATATGGACGGGGTGGACTTCATGCCCACCAGCCGGAATATCCTGTGGGGCTATCACTTCAAGTCCATTGCCGCCGCCGGGCCCATCGTCGGGCCGATAACCGCCGCTCCCCTCTGGGGCTGGCTCCCGTCCCTGCTCTGGCTGATGCTTGGCGTCAGCTTCATCGGGTGGGCGTCGGACTACAGCGGGATTATGGTCTCGGTCCGCAATGACGGCAACACCCTCAGCGCCATCGCCCACCGGCTGATCGCCCCCCGAACCCGGCTTGTCCTGCTGGTCTTCATCTTCTTCTACCTGCTCCTGGTCGCCGGCGTCTTCGGCTGGCTCGTCTCGGATGTGCTTAATTCCCAGGTCCAGGCGCCCTTCGGCATTCTGATGCTCATGCTGATGGGTCTCCTGGGCGGCCAGATGCTCTACCGCTGGCGGGTCGACCTGCTGGTAACCAGCGCCGTCATCGTTCTGGTCACCCTCGTGGCGATCCTGCTGGGTCCAACGCCCGCGGTCAGCGGTGCGGTGCAGGCCCTCAACGGCGCCGTAAACGGCATTACGGGCGGCCAGCCGATAGTGACCTACCTGGACCCGTGGGCCGTCAACCCGCAGACGGGCCAGCTCGGGGTCGTTCGGAACGTCCTGCCCAGCTTCATTTTCTGGATGGGGTTCACCTTCCTGTTCTGCTACCTGGGGTCGGTGCTGCCCATCTGGCGCTGGGCTCAGCCGGTGAACTACATCGGCTTCTGGATCACCGCGTTTACCATGGTCCTGGGCGGCCTCGGGGCGGCCCTGGCCTTCTTTGTCGCCCCGGAGATCTCGAGCTTCAAGCTGCCGGCCTTCCGTGACTTTGCGCCCGTGGTTCAGAGCGGGACTGCCCGGGGCATCCAGCCGCTGTGGCCGATGCTCTTTATCACCATCGCCTGCGGTGCCATCTCCGGCTGGCACGCCCTCTTCGGTTCGGTGGGCACCGCCCGCCAGATTGAAAACGAGACCGACGTTCTGCCCATCGGCGGGGGGGCGATGCTCTTCGGGGAGAACATGCTCGGCATCCTCTCCCTCCTGGCCGTCACCACGGCCGGACAGGGGGCCGGTGCCGCGGCCTTCGCCTCCGGAATCGGCCGGTTCCTGAGCGTATTCGGCATCCCGGTTGAGTACGGGACGGCCCTCGGGTTTGCGGCCTTCGTCCTCATCGTTATTACCGTCCTCCAGCTGGGCTTCCGGGTGATGCGGGTGGCCCTGGCCGAACTCCTGGGGGACCGGTGGCCGCTCTTCCAGAACATCCACGCCGCAACCCTCATCTCCGTTGCGGCCGCGGCCTTCCTGGTCCTGACCGGCGTCTATCTCTACCTCTGGCAGATGTTCGGGGCGGCCAACCAGCTGATGGCGGCCCTGGCCCTGCTGGTGGTGACGGTCTGGCTGGTCTCCAGCGGCCGCAACCCGCTCTTCGCCGGCCTGCCGGGGCTCTTCATGCTGGTGACGACCATGGCCGCAATCCTGGTCAACATCTACAACCTGGTCGCCAGCGTGGTGGTTCCGGCGTCGGCGGCCGGCCAGTTCGGCATGGTTGCCGGGGCGGTGGTGATGATCGCCATCGGTGTCCTGCTGGAGGTGGCGTCGATCCTTATCGCCATCGACAGCTTCGCCGCCTTCCGCCGCTACGCGGCCCGGCCGATCCAGCCTGGTCCGGCACCGGCGGCCGACTGAAAACCGAAAAGCCGGAGCACGCGGCGTGGGGCGGGGCGGCCCGATGCCCCGCCCCACGTTTGCCGAAGGGGGATGGCCGTTTTCTTCAGACGAATAGACCGGCTATAATAGTCGGGAGGATTTTGAGGTGCCCATCGCACTGCGAACGGAGCGGTTCCAGCAGGTCTGGCAGGCGGTCAAAGAATTCGTCTACGGAATGACCGCCTTCGAGTTCGAGCAGGAGGCCCGCCGGATGCGGGCCGAGCTCGAGACGCTCTTTTTGCTCATCGTTTTCGGCGACATGATCGGCCTGCCCATCCTGCCGTCGTACTATTCCGTCCGCCTTCTCCCGTACGTGGTCCCGGTCATTGACCGGTGGAAGCGCCAGGTCCTGCGCGAGCGGGACATCACCGAACTTGAGGAGTTCCACCTCATCGAAATGTGACTGGAGGTTTGTCATGACCCAAGAACAGCCGGTCTACCCCACCACCCAGCCGGCCCGGCCTGAAAGGGCTCAGCCGGGCGGCCTGAAGGGCCTGTGGGCCGCCTTTAAGGAGCTGGTCTACGGCATGGCCGCCCACGACATGACCCGGGCGGCGATCCGGACCCGGGCTTCCATGGAGCACCTGTTTATTCTCATAACAATGGGGGACCTTCTGGGGGTGCCCATTCTGCCCCCGTATTACTCCCTGCGGCTTCTGCCCTACGTCGTGCCCCAGATTGCGACCTGGAAGCGGCGCATGCTCCGGGAAAAAGACCTCAGCGACGCACTCTTCTAAAGGGGAAATGCCATGTCCTTAAGAGCGGCCATCGAACAGCATCCCGAAAGGCGCTACATCATGTTCGGCGGTAAGGGCGGCCTCGGGAAGACCACTTTTTCGGCCGCCACCGCCTTCTGGCTCGCCCAGCATGGCCACAAGGTCCTGGTTTTCTCGGTGGACCCCCAAGCAAGCCTTTCGGACATCTTCCAGCAGGACCTTTTCGGCAAGGGGCCGGTGAAGATCATCGAGAACCTGTGGGCCCAGGAGATCGACGCCGACCAGCGGGTCCGGGAGTACCAGGAGGAGATCCGCCGAAAGATCCTGGACATGTACGGTTTTGACAAGGTCCCGGACGAAATCGAGAACTACATCCAGGCGGCGTCGGCCGAGCCCGCCATGGAGGAAAGCGCCATCTTTGACGCCGTCGTCGACATCGTCGTGCAGGGCAGCTACGACTACTATATTTACGACCTGGTTCCCCTCGGCCATGCCCTCTACTACCTGTCGATGGCCAAGGTCTACGATGAGTGGATTCAGAAGATAACCCGCCTTCGGGAGGAGATGCGGGAGTACGAGGAGGTGGTGCGGGTCCTCCGGCGGGACAGCATGCTGGAGGAGGACAAGATCCTGGCGGAGCTCCAGTATATCCGCCACCGGATCAGTACGTCGTCGTCCATCTTGACCGACCGGGAAAAGACGGCCTTCTTCTTTGTGCTGGTTCCGGAGGAGATGATTATCATCGACACCCGCAAGGCCGCCGACCTGTTTGCCCGCTTCGATGTACCCATTGCCGGGTACGTGGTAAACCGGGTTATTCCCCGGCAGCTTTTGGGCGAAAACATACCCGAGTACCTGCGCAACCGCATCCAGATGCAGGAAAAGTACCTGGCCGAAATCCGCTCAACTTTCGGCAACCAGGTCCTCGCTTACGTCCCCGAACTCGAGCGGGACGTGACCGGACTGCCCATGATTGAGCGGATGGCCCGGATCATGTTCGAGGACGGCAACCCAGCCCCCCAGGCTTAAGGAGGTCCCGGAGCCATGGTGACAACCCGAAGCTTCAACCTGGAAATTACCCAGTCGATGCGGGAGTACTTTGAATCCCACCCCAACCTGAAGTACATCTTTTTCGGCGGGAAGGGCGGCGTCGGCAAGACGGTGATGGCCGGGGTGACCGCCCTGTGGTGGGCAAAGCAGGGCCGGCGAACCCTGCTGGCCTCGACAAATCCGGTCCACAGCCTCTCGGGCCTGCTGGACCAGGACGTGTTTGGCCGGCACACCCCGGTGGCCGGGGTGCCGAACCTCTGGGCCTACGAGATCGACACCCGGGATACCATTGAGCGGCTCAAGAACGAGATCCGGGACAAAATCCGCTGGTTCCTGAAGTTTGCGGACATCCAGACCAAGGCCGACGAGTTTGTCGAGTCGGCCACCATGAACCCGGCCTTCGAAGAGTCGGCCATGTTCGAGAACATGGTCGACCTGATGCTGGCCGGTGAGTACGACGTCTACGTCTTCGACACGGCCCCCACGGCCAATGCCCGCCGGCTCCTGGGCATGTCGAAAGTTTACTCCCTCTGGGTGAACAAGATGCTTAAGTCCCGGGAAGAGGCCCGGAGCCTGCGGCAGATGCTGTCGTTCTCCCGAAAGGAGGAGCCGGACCCGCTCCTTGACTACCTGCTCCAGTTCCGGGACCGGATGGGCCAGGCTCGGAAGCTCCTCACCGACCCGGACCGGACGGCTTTCTTCTTCGTGACCCTGGCTGAAGCCCTGCCCATTGCGGTGATCACCCGGTTTATCAACTGGTTCCATGATTTCGGAATTCCGGTCGGCGGGGTCATCGTCAACATGCTCATCGACCGGGACGCCGTCGGGACCGGGGCGCCGGAGTTTGTCCTGAACCGGATCCGGATGCAGGATGACTACCTGCAGGTGATTGCCGAAAAGTTCAACGGGTCGGTCCGGGCTCTGCTGCCCCTTTTCGAGACCGAAATCCGGGGCGTGCCCATGCTGGAGCGGGCCTGCACCGTCCTGTTCGAAGCTTGAATTCGGCTGGCTCAGGACCAGCGGCCGGCCTCGGCAGATTTTAAAGCGAATCCTACCCGTTCGGGCGGGTAAAAACTATCTTGCCGGGTGGGGGACCTGGAGCCGGGCAGAGGGTAGACTGTGGGTGGCTGGTTGTCCTGAAGCGGAGGGAGAGCCTGTTGCAGTTCTGTGGGGAGGCGGAAGGAGATGTTGCGCTACCGGTCCAGGGTGGTTCTTGCGGGAAGCATGCCCCTGGTGACCCTGCTTCGAGCCCGGTCCGCCGGCCTCGAAATTGATGCGGTCCCCCCTCTTACCTGGGAAGAGGTGGACCTCGAACCGCGCGTCTTCATCCGGGTTCGCAGCGGCCGCGTCGGGCTGGCCGCGGAAGTACTGGTGGACAAAGACGCCGAGACCGAGGATTTTCCGGGCCCCCTGCCGGGCGCGGTTTTGCGGGCGCTCCGGGCCGACCTCGCCGCGCAGGGCGCGGGGACTGCGGCCAGCGGGTCCTACCCGGTCCGTTCGGCCAGGATTCGGGCCTTTATCGAGGGACCGCAGTTTCAGCGCTGGCTCAGGGAATGGGTCCGCAGCCTCGGCCTTGAAGTTACAACGCCCGAACCTGCACTGACCCGCATGCCCGACCAGCAGGCGCCGACCCGGGCCCGGGCTTTCGGCCGAAGGCGGGACGCCCGGGCGGAGGGTTTCCCGCCGGGCCGGCGGCAGGCGGTATGACCGCCGCCGGGCTGGACGTCGTTACCGGCGCATTCGGGTTCACGGGCCGGTACATCGCCGGCCGGCTCCTGGCTCTGGGCCGACGGGTCCGAACGCTGACAGGTCACCCCAACCGACCGAGTCCGTTCGGGCCAGCGGTTGAAGTAGCGCCCCTGGACTTTGATGACCTGGCCGGGCTTGTCCGGAGTCTTCGGGGCGCTGACACCCTCTACAACACCTACTGGGTGCGGTTTCCCTACCGGGGCGTAACTTTCGAGACGGCGGTCCGGAACAGCGTCCGCCTGGTCGAGGCGGCCCGGGAGGCCGGGGTGCGGCGGGTCGTCCATATCAGCATCGCGAATCCTTCGCTGGATTCGCCCTTTCCCTACTTCCGGGGCAAGGCCCAGGTGGAGCAGGCGGTTATGGGGTCCGGCCTGTCCCATGCAATCATCCGGCCGACGGTGATTTTCGGTCCCGGCGACATCCTGTTTAACAACATCGCCTGGATGCTCAGGCGGTTTCCCATCTTCCTGATTCCCGGCCGCGGGGATTACCGGCTTCAACCCGTCTACGTTGACGACGTGGCGCGGGTTGCCGTCGACGCCGGCCAGCAGGATGGAAACGTGGTTGTGGAGGCGGCCGGTCCGGAACTGTACGCTTACAGGGAGCTGGTGGGTCTGATGGCCGAAGCCCTCGGCCGCCGGGTCTGGCTTGTTCCGGCGCCGCCGGAAGTCGCCCTTTTCTTCGCCGGACTTATCGGCGGCCTGGTTCACGACATTGTCCTGACCCGGGACGAGGTTTACGGCCTGATGGCCGGTCTGCTGGTTGCCTCGGAGAAGGCGACTGGCTCCACCCGGTTCAGCGTCTGGGTCCGGGAAAACGCCGGCGGAATTGGCCTTGAGTACGCATCCGAGCTTCGCCGGCATTACGCTTAGAAAAGCCGGGTTATAATCTGCGTGGAATCTGGGCGGAGGCAGGCCCTTGGCTAAGAAAGAAAAGCCGCTGTGTCCGGTTTGCAACAAGCGTCGGGCGGCATTCCCGAAGTCGGACCCGGTCTACTGCGCCGACGACTGGCAGCTCAAGCTGGAGCGGCTCTTCGAGGCAACCCTGGACTTCAACCTCGTGCGCCTCTTCCGGAGCGACCTGGCCGAGGTCTACATCGTCCTCCACCGGGCAAACGCGGACCCCGTGGGCCGGGTCGTGGTGCTGGCCAGGCCGGGGGAACGGCTCGTTATCCGGCTGCTTGAGGAGAATTTTGACTGGTCTGCCCCGGCCTACGAGCTGGAGGGCGACCCCAGGGTGGAAACCCGGAGTGAGGCGATGGTTTCGGCCATCTTCAGTCAGGTCCTGGATTCCTGGGCGTCGCCCGACGAGGGGGCCGATGTGGAAATCTGGACGTTCACCGGCCGGCTGGAAACCGAAACCGGCCGGGTGACCGAGCGGCCTGTGGTCTGGCTCTGGCGGTAGGATCTAATGGATGCCGGCTTTGACCCCGGCCTGGCCCTGCTGGCGTTCCTGGTCGGCGGGACCGGATTCTGGTACGTCCTCGGAACGCGCGCCAACCGGCGGGTCGGATGGTCGCTCCTTAAATGGTTGCGGGATGGGACCTGGGCCTACGGCGAGCGCGCCCAGACAAACTGGTTCGGGGCTTCCAACTTCTGGTTCCGCATCGACCAGGCCCGGCGGCCCTTCCGCCGTTTCCAGATAACGGTTCTGCTCGAGCCCCGGGATATGGCTTTCTGGGGGCTCTTTGCCCGGCTGGTTCTTAACCGGCGGGATTTGCTGGTCCTGCGGGGCGACCTCCGGAACCCGCCCCGGTACGAGCTTGAAATCTTTGACCGCCTGGTGAACGTGCCCGCCGAGGTCCGGCGGCGCATGCGGGATGAGGGCTGGGTAGTTCGGAGGCTTCCCGAATCCGGCCTGATGGCGGCCTCGCCTGAGGACCCCGGGTTGCTTCCCGGCCACCTTGTGGAGGCCGTCTTGCCCTTTACCCGGCGGGTCTGGCGGCTTGCCCTCCACCCGACGGCTCCCCACATCGTCCTGGTTTGCCACTTCCCGGACCCGGCCCGGGTGGCCCCGGCCGATTTCTTCGGGGCTGTTGAGCGTATCATCGAACGGGCCGCCGCAGTTTCAACCGGCGACCGCTGACCCGGCCGCCCCTCCCGGCACGGAAAGAACAGCCGGCTTGCCCGGTTCGGTTGACACGGCCGGGTAGTCATGGTGTAAAATTAACCGGGCCGACGCCGGCCAGCCCCAGTCCAGCGCAGAGCTGCCGCAAGAAACGGTCTAGGTTTCCGAGCCAGCGCAGGCCAGACCGAACCCCGGTACCGGGCAACCGGGGGGCTGAGACTCGTCTCAACCCCACTCCGGGCAATGACCGCCCCGCCGCCAGCGTCTGATCCCCCGTTGTCGGGCAAAGGTCAAACCGCGGCTTCTCAGTTCTCAGCACCAGTAAAGGAGGCTCTGGCCCGATGGACTTACCAGGAATCAGCGGCCTGTACGACCCCAGGTTCGAGCAGGATTCGTGCGGGGTCGGGTTCATCGCCCGGCTTGACGGCCGGGCCGGACAGGACATTGTCCAGCTCGCCATTCAGGCGGTGGTCAATCTGAGCCACCGGGGGGCGATGGATGCCGACGCCAAGACGGGGGATGGTGCCGGCATTCTGGTCCGACTGCCGCGGCGGTTCTTTCTCCGGCAAGCCGCAAAGCTGGGTATCGACCCGGTCTCGCCCGAACAGCTGGCCGTTGCAATGGTATTTTTGCCGGCCGACCCCGGGCAGGCCGAGGCGGCCCGGAAGGTCTTCGAGGCCGCCTTTGACAGCCGGGGCCTTGAAGTGGCGGGGTGGCGGCCGGTGCCGGTTAACCCCGAAGTCCTGGGTGACAAGGCCCGGGCAACCTGCCCCCGCATCGAACAGGCTCTGATTCTGCCGGCCGGGTCCCTCTCGGGCCTTGATTACGAGCGCCGCCTTTACCTGGCCCGGAAGGAGGCCGAGGCGGCCTTTAAAGAGCGGGGCCTTAATGTTTACATCCCGTCGTGCTCCCACCGGACCATCGTTTACAAAGGGCTCCTGGTTGCCAAGCAGCTGGCCGGGTTTTACCCCGACCTTTCGGACCCGGACTTCATCTCGGACTTTGCGATCTTTCACCAGCGCTACAGCACGAACACCTTCCCGACCTGGCCTCTTGCTCAGCCGTTCCGGTTTCTGGCCCACAACGGCGAAATCAACACCCTGACCGGCAACATCAACTGGATGAAGGCCCGGGAACCGGAGCTCGCCTCACCGGTCTGGGGCGAGGCCCTGGGCTCCCTGAAGCCGGTTATCGTCCCGGGCGGGAGCGATTCCGCCATGCTGGACAATACGCTGGAGCTGCTGGTGCTCTCGGGCCGGAGCATCCTCCACGGGATGCTCATGCTCATTCCCGAGGCCTGGGAAGGTCGGGATGACCTCGACCCCGAGTGGCGGGCCTTTTACGATTTTCACGCCGGCCTGATGGAGCCCTGGGACGGGCCGGCGGCCATCGCCTTTGCCGACGGCCGCTACGTGGGGGCCGTCCTTGACCGCAACGGCTTGCGCCCCCTCCGTTACCAGCTGCTGAAGGACGGGCTGGTCATCGTCGCCTCCGAAGCCGGGGTCATCGAGGTCGAACCCGAGCGGGTCGAATACCGGGGCCGGCTGGGGCCGGGCGATATCATCGCCGTGGACCTGGCAACCGGCCGGTTCATGCGGAAGGCTGACGTCCTGACGGAAGTCGCGGCCGGGCGGCCCTACGCCCACTGGCTGCGGGAGCGGCGGTTTTACTTCGTCCCGGACGGTGCGGGCCCAGCCGCCGGCCCCGACCCGGCTGACCTGGCCAGGTTGCAGTGCGCCCACGGCTGGACGAACGAGGACGTCAGGATGGTCGCCAAGTCCCTGGCGGCCCAGGGTCAGGACCTGGTCTGGTCGATGGGGGACGATACGCCCCTGGCGGCCCTCTCGACGTTCCGGCGGCCGCTGTCGTTCTACTTCAAACAGCGCTTCGCCCAGGTAACAAACCCGCCCATTGACCCGTTCCGGGAAGGCCTGGTCATGTCCCTGGACGTCTACCTGGGGCCGCGGCCGAGCCTGCTGGAGGAGTCCGCCGAGCACGCCCGGCTCATTCACCTGCGAAGTCCCATTCTGACCGAGGCCGACCTCGACAAGCTTATCAGGCAGTCGCCGTTCCGGGTCGAGGTTCTGCCGTGTCTTTTCCCGGCCGCCGACCCGGATGCCCTGGAGCCGGCGGTGGAGGAGCTTTGCGCCCGGGCCGAAGCGGCGGTGGACGCCGGTGCGGAGGTGCTGATCCTTTCCGACCGGGGTGTTGGACCCGACCGGGCGCCGATTCCCATGCTCCTGGCCGTCGCGGCGGTTCACCACCACCTGATCCGCCGGGGCAAGCGGATGCGGGCAGACCTGGTGGTCGAGACCGGCTCGGTCTGGGACATCCACCAGGCGGCCCTCCTGGTCGGCTACGGGGCCGGAGCCATCTGCCCGTATCTTCTGTTTGAGACGGCCCGAACCCAGGTTGCGACCGAGCGGGACCTGGCCGGCATGTCCCCGGACCAGGCGGTGAAGAACGCCCGGACCGCCCTCGAAAAGGGCCTTCTCAAGATCATGTCCAAGATGGGGATCTCCGCCCTGCGGTCCTACCGGGGCGCCCAGGTCTTTGAGATCCTGGGCCTTGACGGCGGAGTTGTCGAACGCTACTTCCCCGACACGCCGGCGCGCCTCGGGGGCGTGGGTCTGAGGGACCTGGCCGAAGACATCCTTTACTGGCACCGGGTGGCCTTCGGCGGCCAGCTCCAGAAGGACCGGCTTCCCGACATCGGCTACGTTCGCCACCGGCGGGACGGCGAGTATCACGGCTATAACCCCGAGGTTATCAAGGCCATCCACAAGGCTGTTGAAACCGGCGATTACCGGGACTACCTCCATTACCTGGAGGTTGTCCGGGGCGGTCAGCTCAGGTCCCTGCGGGACCTGATGGAGATCGCCTCCGACCGGCCGCCGATCCCTATTGAGGAAGTCGAGCCGGTGGAAGAAATCAGGCGTCGGTTCGTGGTGTCGGCCATGTCCCTCGGCGCCCTCTCCCGGGCTGCCCAGGAGACCCTGGCGGTGGCGATGAACCGGATGGGCGCCCGCACCAACACCGGCGAGGGCGGGGAGGACCGGACCTGGTACCGGCCCCTGCCGTCCGGGGACTGGGCGAACAACCGGGTCAAGCAGGTGGCCTCGGCCCGGTTCGGGGTCACCACCGAGTACCTGGTGATGGCGGAGGAGCTGGAGATCAAGATCGCCCAGGGCTCGAAGCCCGGCGAGGGTGGCCAGCTGCCGGCCATCAAGGTCTCGGAGTTCATCGCCCGGGTTCGCCACACCATCCCGGGGATTCAGCTTATCTCCCCGCCGCCCCACCACGACATCTACAGCATTGAGGACCTGGCCCAGCTTATTTACGACCTGAAGACCGTGAACCCCCGGGCCCGGGTCGGGGTCAAGCTCGTCGCCGAGAGCGGGGTCGGCACCATTGCGGCCGGGGTGGCCAAGGCCTACGCCGACTACATTCAGATTAGCGGCATGGACGGGGGGACAGGAGCCTCGCCCCTCTCGTCAATCAAGAATGCCGGGTGCCCCTGGGAGCTGGGCCTGGCCGAGACCCAGCAGGTGCTGATGCTCAACGGCCTGCGGGGTCGGGTGCGCCTGCGGACTGACGGCGGCCTCAAGACCGGCCGGGACGTGGTTATTGCCGCCCTCCTTGGGGCCGACGAATACGGGTTCGGCACGGCGGCGCTGGTGGCCATCGGCTGCGATATGGCCCGGCAGTGCCACCTGAACACGTGCCCGGCGGGAATCGCCACCCAGCGGGAGGACCTGGTCCGGACCCGGTTCAAGGGCCGGCCGGAACATGTAATCAACTTCTTCACCTTTATTGCCCAGGAAGTCCGCCAGATTCTTGCCGCCATGGGCTACCGGCGGCTGGACGAGATTATCGGACGGGTCGACCTTCTCCGGCCGCGAGCGGACCTGCCGGCCGGGTCCCGGGCGGCCCGGCTTGACCTCTCGGCAATTCTCAAGGACCCGGACCCGTCCCGGACCCTCCCTCGCCGGCAGGCGCAGGACCGCAACGACCCGCCCCACCCCCGCTTCGACGACCGGATCCTGCCCGAACTGGAGCCCTACATCCGGTCGGGCCAGCCGGTCCGGTACCAGGGGACGGTCCGCAACTCGGACCTGACCATCGGGGCCCGGATTGCGGGCGAGATCGTCCGCCACCACGGACTCGAAGGGCTTCCGGCCGGGACCGTTGAGCTGAGGCTGACGGGGTCAGCGGGGCAGAGCTTCGGGGCGTTCTGTGCCAACGGCCTGCGCCTTATCCTGGAAGGGGAGGCCAACGACTACGTGGGCAAGGGGATGAGCGGCGGCGAGATCATCATCTTCCCGCCCAGGTCGGCCTCCTTCCGGCCGGAGGACAACGTGATTATCGGCAACACCGTCCTCTACGGGGCGACCGGCGGCCGGCTCTTTGTCGCCGGCCGGGCCGGTGAGCGGTTTGCCGTCCGGAATTCGGGGGCGGTGGCGGTCGTTGAAGGTACCGGCGACCACTGCTGCGAGTACATGACCGAGGGGCTCGTGGTCGTTCTCGGACCCACCGGCCGGAACTTCGGCGCCGGCATGAGCCACGGCCGGGCCTACGTTTTTGATCCCGACGGAACCTTCCCGACCCGGTACAACCCGGACATGGTGACCATCCGCCGGCTCGAAGGGGAGGAGGCCGGGGAGCTCCGGGAGCTGATTGAAACCCACCGGCGGCTGACCGGAAGCCCGCGGGCTGGCGAGATTCTCGCCCGGTGGCCCGAAGTCCTCGGCCAGTTCTGGGTGGTGGTTCCGAAGGCGGTCCCGGAGGTGGTGGCCGCCCCAGCCGGAACCCCGGGCCGGGACGAGAAGGCCGCCGATTAGCCCGGCCTTGACTTTGGCCCCCTCAAGGGCGGAAGATCAAAACAGGTGCTACCAGCAGGAGATACCATGGCCCCAGCTGTCCGCGACATCAACTGGCTCATCGGGGGACCGCAGGGCGGCGGCATTAACGTCGCCGCCGAGACCTTTGCCCGGGCGCTGACCCACGGCGGCTACCGGGTCTACGCCTACATTGAGTATCACTCGAATATCATGGGCAAGCACAGCTACTACCGGGTGCGCATCAGCGACGCCGACCGCCGCAGCGCCCTGAGCCGGGTACACGTGCTGGTGAGCCTCGACGAAGAGACCCTGGTCGGGGACACCCACCACGAGTTCCCGGCCCACCGGGGCCACGTTCATGAGGTGGTTCCCGGCGGGGCCGTGGTTTACGACAGCCGGGTCGGATTCAACCCGGACCGGGATGACCTCAGGCTTTACCCGGTCCCTTACGCCGACCTGCTGGAACTGGTCCTCAAGGAGTTCGGCCGGGAGGCCGAACGGAACCGGTTCCGGGTCGTCCAGAACGTGATTGCGGTGGCGGCTTCGGCCGCGGTCCTTGATTTCGACCTTAAGGCGCTGACGGACGTCATCCTGGAGGGCTTTAAGGGGCGCCGGGCCGAGGCGGCGTCGATAAACGTCCGGGCGGCCGAGGTGGCCTACGAGTATATCAAGACGCACTTTGCCGACGATTTCCCCTACCGGGTAACGACCCTTGCCCGGCGCAACGGCCGGCGGCCCCTGCTGATTCGCGGTGTCCAGGCCGCGGCCATTGCCAAGATAAAGGCCGGCCTGGGCTTTCAGACGTACTACCCCATCAGCCCGGCGACGGATGAAAACGTGTACCTGGAGGCCCAGCAGCGTCGGTACGGGTTTGTCGTCGTCCAGACGGAGGACGAGGTTTCGGCCATCAACATGGCGGTGGGGGCCGCCCACGCCGGCGTCCGGGCCGCCACGTCGACATCCGGTCCGGGATTCACCCTGATGGCCGAAGGGATCGGCTTTGCGTCGATGACCGAGGCGCCGGGTCCGGTGGTCTTCCTCTGGCAGCGGGGCGGCCCGTCCACCGGGCTGCCGACCCGCCAGGAGCAGGCCGACCTGCGGTTTGCCCTCCAGCCGGCCCACGGGGAGTTCTCCCACATCGTGGTCGCGCCCGGGGACGTCGAGGAGATTGTCCACGACTCCTACGTGGCGTTCAACTGGGCCGAACGCTACCAGCTGCCGGTAATTGTCCTCCTGGATAAGCACCTGGCCGCGGCCTACGTTACCCTGGACGACCTTGACCTCGAGCGCCTTCCGCCGGCGGACCGGGGCTTTTACTACACCCCTGATGGGCAGCCCGAGGCGGCCTATCTCAGGTATGCTTTCACCGAGACGGGCATAAGCCCCCGGACGGTCCCGGGAACCGAGGGCGGTATCTTCTGGACCACCTCCGATGAGCACGACCCCCGGGGCCACATCACCGAGGGGGCCGAAAACCGGATTAAAATGGTCGCCAAGCGCATGAGGAAGCTGGAGGTGGCGGCCCGGGAGATCCCCCGTGACGTCAAGTTGAAGGTTTACGGTCCGTCCGATGCCGACTACACGGTGGTGGGCTGGGGCTCAACCAAAGGGGCGATTCTCGACGCAATGGATGAACTTTCTGCCGAAGGCCTCAGCATCAACTTTGTTCAGGTCCGGCTCATGCGGCCCTTCCCGGCCGCTGAGCTTAGAGAGATTCTCGGCCGGGCCAAGAACCTGATCCTGGTTGAGGAGAACTACACCGGCCAGCTCGGGGGCCTCATTGCCGAGCAGACCGGGATACTTATCCCGAGCCGGATCCTCAAGTGGGACGGCCGGCCCTTCACCCAGGAAGAGCTGGTGGACGGCCTCAGGAAGGTGATCGCGGGTGGGCCGGCGACCGTGACCGTATCCCATCTTCAGGCCTAGGGGCAGGTAAGGACGAATGGCGATTGAGCTTAAGCTTTACGAGCTAAAGGACTATCGCGCCGACATCCACAGCGACTGGTGCCCGGGGTGCGGAGACTTTGGCATTCTGGCAGCCATCCAGCAGGCCCTGCACCGGCTCCAGATTCCGCCCCACCGGGTGGCGGTCTGTTCGGGAATCGGCTGTTCGGGTAAGACTCCCCACTACATCCGGGCCTACGGGTTTCACACCCTGCACGGGCGAGTCCTGCCCTTTGCCACGGGTTTGAAGCTGGCCAATCACGACCTGACGGTGATTGCGGTTGGGGGCGACGGCGACGGCTACGGCATCGGGGCCGGGTATTTTATAAACGCCGGCCGGCGCAACGTCGACCTGACTTACATTGTGTTCAACAACGAGGTCTACGGCCTTACCAAGGGTCAGGCGGCTCCGACCCTGCCCCGGGGCGGCCGGACCAAGTCGATGCCTGAGGAGAACGTTCAGCAGGCCATAAATCCCATTGCCCTGGCCATCGGGGCCGGCTACACCTTCGTGGCCCGGGGCTTTGCCCTGGACGTAAAGTACCTGGCCGACCTCATTGCCCGGGCCATTGCCCACCGGGGCAGCGCCTTTATCGACGTCCTGCAGACCTGTCCGACCTACAACGACATCCACACCAAGGAGTGGTTCCTGGGCCTTGACCGGCCCGGCCGCCAGTCCAGGCTTTACCGATTGGAGGAAACCGGGTTTGACCCGGTGGTGAAGAATCCGGACGACGCCGAGGAAGTGCGGGCGAAACAGCTTGCCGCCATTGCCAGGTCCTACGAATGGGGCGACCGGATCCCCATCGGAGTCTTTTATCAAATTGAACTGCCGACCTTTGAGGACCGGCTGCGGGCGAAGGGTATCCTTGGGGAGGTTCCCCTGGCGCAGGCCGAACCCTTTAACCGGGACGTAACTGACCTTATTGAGGCTCTGCGCTAAGCCTGGCCCGTCCAGCCTTCAGCCGCCGGCTTCGACCCGTTCTGGAAGCCGGCAGGGTTCGGAATCGGGCCGGGGATTCGCCTGAAACAGACCCTGCTGGTATTCTTCGCCCGACAACCGCCAGATGCTCCGCGTCGAACTGCCCCGGGCCGGCTCCTCTTAAACGGGTTCAGCTGGGTCGTGAGGTGGGCATCCGGTTTTTACCGAAGGAAGCTTTGCGGGGTCGGCGACATGATGGGTACGGTCGACGATAGCTACCCGGCCGTGCCAGTCTGGTTGTTTGCCGGCCCGGGCCAGACTGCCGGTAAGTCAGACGGCCGATGGCCCGTCTGACAGCGTTGCCCAGCACTGGGAGGCGGGAGACCGGGGAGGTGGGCGTGGCGGCGTTGCCCGGTCCGTCTGCCGGGTGAGTAAGCCGCCAAGAATTTAAATAGTGGGCCGGGTGGGATTCGAACCCACGACCTTGGGATTAAAAGTCCCCTGCTCTGCCGGGCTGAGCTACCGGCCCCCACCAGCATTATACCCCCGGCCGGTCCGCCGAAGCTATCGGTACCGGCCATACAATGGCTATCACGTCCGCCGGAGCTCCAGGGCGACCTTTAGCCGGGCTTCCGACTGAGCCTTCGGACGCCCGCGCCGCCGGCTCGGCTAAGAAGCCCTGGCCGCGTCGATGCCGGCAACGAAGCCGAAGGTCATCCCGGGCCCGAGGCTTGCACCCGGACCAGGGTAGCCCGGTCCCAGCCAGAAGGCGGCTAAATTCCCGCAGGCGTACAGTCCTGGGATCACGTCGCCCCAGACGTTCAGAACCCGGGCCCGCTCGTCGGTTTCAAGGCCGCCCTTCGTGCCGATGACCCCGGGAATAACCTCAAGGCCGAAGAAGGGCGGCTCCTCAATGGGGGCAAGGTTGGGGTTCGGCCCAGCGGCCGGGTCGCCGTAGTAGCGGTCGTAAGCGCTCTCCCCCGGTGGAAATCGGGGTCGACGCCCCGCCGGGCAAACCGGTTGAACCGCTCCAGGGTCTGCTCAAGGCCCTCGGGGTCAATCCCGAGCTTTTCGGCCAGTTCCCTGGGAGACCTGGCCCTTGCAACCCACTCGGGAACAGCCTCACCCGGCAGGATCTTTGCAATGGGGTACCGGCGCCTGAACCGCTCGTCGAAGATAAAAAAGGCCGGAATATTCGGCCGCTCGTAGGTCGTCGGGTCAAAGGTCCCCATCAGCAGCATGAAATCGTTGTAATTGAGGGCTTCATTGGCGAACCGACAGCCGCGCCGGTTGACAATAATGGAGCCCGGGAGACCCCGCTCGCCGATCATCGCCCGGTAAAAGGGCTGGCCGTCGGCCTCCTCACCCGGCACCCGGAGAAGGGGCATCCACCAGGCCTCCCCGAGGGTGCTCAACTGGGCCCCAACCGCCGCGCCCATCACAAGCCCGTCGCCCTCGTTCCACGGCGGGCTGGCCGCGCCCCGAATTGGCACTCGCAGGAACCGGTCCACAAGATCCCGATTCCATTCGAACCCGCCGCAGGCCAGTATCACGCCCCGCCGGGCGGTAATCGTGAGCCGCCCCGATGGGCTTTCCACCTCAAGCCCGCACACTCTCCCCCCGTCTATGACAAGCCTGACTGCCCGGTGACGGCGGGAGAGTAAAATCCCCCGGTCGAGACACCCTTTCAACAGGGCACCGACGATGGCCGTCCCGGTTGTCAGCACATTCGTCCGGATCCGGCGGCCGATCAGCTCCCGGTCAAACCTGAGGGGAGAGCGCCACTGTTCCCACTCGGCGTGGGTAATGGGCATAAAGGCTGGACTCCGGCGGACCAGCCCCGCATACTCGCCGAGAACTTCCGCCTCGAAGGGCATCGCGTCCAGGGCCCGGCCGCCCCGGGTTGCCCCGACCCACTCCGGGTGGTAATCCGGGTAGTTCACGCAAGGGTAAAACTTCAGGGGCGTGTTGGCCTCCAGATACTCCGCCATCCGGGGCGCCTGCTTTAAAAACGCCGATATCAGTCGGGGGTAGCGGTTTCCGGTCGTGCGCTCAAGATATGCCCGGGCCCCCTCCTCCGAGTCCGGAATCCCTAGCCGGCGCATATGGTGGTTATTCGGAACCCAGACTTTGCCCCCGGAGTAAGCCGTAGTGCCCCCGAATTTATCCGACCTTTCGAGAACCAGAACCCTGGCGCCGTGGTCGGCCGCCGCAATCGCGGCCGTAAGGCCCGCCCCACCGGACCCGACCACGACAACATCCACCGTTGTCGGTGTTTCACCCTCCCCCACGGGCGTCGACCTCCCTCAATCTGAACTTCTTCTGCCGGGGCCCTTAAACAGGCCCAGTGAATCCAGGGCCGACAGGCTCACTCGAATCCCGCCGTCGGGATCCTCGGCATAGGTGGTCTCGAGCATGAGCACCCCATCGTAATTAATCCGGGCCAGGGTCCGGGCCACCGCCGGAAAGTCGACCTGGCCCAGCCCGACCGGAAGGTGGGCCCACCGGTCCTTCGGCGTATCACAGAGGTGCACCAGCACCAGGTGGTCAGCCACCGCCTCGAGCCCGGCCGCCGGGTCTTCCACCAGGAGGGCGTTGGCCACATCGTACACAATCCGACAGTGCGGACTGCCGACGGCCGAGACCAGGCGAACAAGCTGGTCAGCCCGCTCGATGAAGAGGGCCGGCACATTTTCCAGGCCGAGGACGACCCCGAGCTGTTCGCCAAGTCGGGCCAGCCGGCCAATGGTCTCCACGGCCAGGCCGAAGGCGTCCTCAAAGGGCGAGGGAATGAGGGGGTGACGCCGGCCGGCCGAAACAACCACCACCGGGACTTCCAGGTCGGCCGCAAGCCTGATGTTATCCTCGATTTCGGCGATGCTTGCCGCCCGGACGGCCGGGTTCAGACTCACCAGGTTTATATCCAGAAAGGTCGGGTTGACCGAATAAATGGCCAGGCCCAGGGCCTGAAGCTGGCGGCGGAGTCTGCGGCGTTCGAAGGGGCCGAAATGGGCGGGCCATAAAAAGGGCGGGGTCGTCGGCACCTCGAGAAGCCGGAAGCCGTGACCGGCCGCCCGCGCAATGGCCTGCTCAAGGGAGCAGTCCCAAAGGTAGGTGTAGACCGAACTCCCGAGCTCCATAAAGCGTTCCTGCCGCCCGGAACTTGTCCAGCCTTTTCCCAAATTATAACCAACCGTCCGGCCGGTCGACGGCGGGGCTTAAAGCGGGCCATCAAACTGGTATCATTGTGACGATGACAGGCACGCTCATAAACATCGCCACGGTTCTGGCCGGAAGTCTGGTGGGCACCCTCCTGGGGGCCCGGCTGCCCGACCGGATCCGGGAGACGGTCATGCACGGCATCGGCCTCATGACGGTCTTTATCGGCCTCTCCATGGCCCTCAAGACCGGCCATCCCCTCATTTTGCTGGGCAGCATTGTGCTGGGGGGCATTGCCGGCGAGCTTCTCCGGGTCGACGACGGTCTCAAGGCCCTTGGTGACTGGTTTGAGGGGCGGCTTGCAGGACTGTTCGGGGAGAAATCCGCCCGGGCCGGGAACTTCAGCAAGGGTTTTGTAACCGCAAGCCTCATTTTCTGCGTTGGGCCGATGACCATCCTCGGCTCAATTCAGGACGGGCTTACCGGCGACTTCAGCCTGCTCGCGATCAAGGCCATGCTGGACGGGTTCACGTCCCTGGCCCTTTCGGCCACCTTCGGCATCGGCGTCGCCTTTGCAGCCGTGACCATCCTGGTTTACCAGGGCGCTCTGACCCTCGGGGCGGCCTGGGCGCGCGCCTTGCTCACCGACCCGATGATTACCGAGATGAGCGCGGCCGGCGGCCTGATCATCCTCGGAATCGGCCTTGTTATCCTCGAGCTCAAGCCCATCCGGGTGGCAAACCTCCTGCCGGCCCTGGTCTTTGCGCCGGTTCTGGTCGCCGTTGCCGGACGCTGGCTTTGACCGGTAGGCCTTACGTAACCCCCGTTTAACTCCCGGCGTTATAGTATTGAGCAGTTAGTGGAGGGGACACCTATCGGCGCGTGGGCGGTTCCGAATCGGAGGCCGTACGCAACCTGGTCGAGCGGCTCAAGGGGGGCGATGCGGACGCAGCCGCCGCCCTCTACCGGCTCTACGCCGACCAGGTTTACCGTTACGTTTACTACCAGACCCGGGACGCCGACCTGGCCGCCGACCTCACATCCGAGGTCTTTCTCCGGATGCTGGAACATATCGGCCGATACAGTCACCGGGGCGTGCCGTTTCGCGCCTGGCTCTTTAAGATTGCCCACAACCTGGTCATTGACCATTTCCGGGAGCGGGGCCGGTTTGCCCCGGCGGAAGGGCTGCCGGATGAGACCGGCACCGGCGAACCGGATCCGCCCGGCCTGGACCGGGACCAGCTGGCGGAGGCGCTGGCCCGGCTCACCGCCGAGCAGAGGCAGGTGGTTCTGCTGCGGTTTATCGAGGACCTGGATATTAAAGAGGTAGCGGCAATCCTGGGCAAGACCGAGGGGGCCGTGAAGGCCCTTCAGCACCGGGCCCTTGCCGCCCTGCGCCGTCTGCTGGAGGGGGATGGAAATGCCTGGGCCTGACCTTGAGTCTGCTCTTAACGACAGCATCGAAGCGATCCGGGGCGGCGAATCCGTCGAAGAAGTGCTCCGGCGCTACCCGGACATGGGGGCCGAACTCGAGCCGCTTCTAAGGCTGGTGGTGCGGGTCGGCTCGGCGCCCCGGCCGGCGCTGAGCCCGGCGGCCTTCCGGGCCGGCGAGGTCAGGGTCCGCCGGGCCGCAGTCGCCCGGCGACGCCGGCGGCTCTTTTACCGGCCCGGCTTTGCCTGGCTGGCCGCGGCGGCCGCCCTGATTATGCTGGTTCTGCTCGGGGTCAGCACGACGGTTGCGGCCGCCCAGAGCTCCCCGGCAGACCCCTTCTACGGCCTGCGGGTTGCGGCCGAGCAGATCCGCCGGGTCATTGGCCGGGCCCCGACCGCCTCGGCCGACAACCACCTTTCGACCGCCGAAGACCAGCTTGACCGGCTAATAGCCGAGGCGGCTGCAACCGGCCGGCCTCCCGCCGGGCCGGCTCTATCGGAAGTGGACCGGGCCGTCGACACCGCCCTGAATAAGGTTGATGAGCTGCCCCCATCGGAGGCCGCCGCCCGCATAAACCGGGCCATCGGCATTCTCGCCCGGGAGCGGGCGGCCATCCGGGCCGGTAGCGACGACGAGAAGAGCTCGGACCAGGTTGAACGGCTCAACCAGCGCGAAAAAGAACTCACGGATAAGCTCCGCAGCCTGACCGGGCGGAACGGCCCGAGGACAGCCCCGTCCGGGGGGAACCCCCCGGCTGACCACGGTCGGGAGGCGCCGAAGGCCACCCCGGGCCCGCCGGGACAGCACGTCGGGCCCGGGCGGGGCCGCTAGGGAGCGTCGGCCTCAGCCGCCAACCGGGGTCGGCCGGCGGCCCGGCCCGGGAATGAGTTCGGTGAGGGGCACGTAGTCGAGGCCGAAGGCCTGGGCCACGGCCGGGTGGGTCACGTGACCCCGGTAAATGTTCACCCCGCGGGCCAGGGCGGAGTCCTGCCGGACCGCCTCTTCCAGTCCGAGATTGGCCAGCTTGAGCACGTAGGGCAGGGTCGCGTTGGACAGGGCGTAGGTTGAGGTCCGGGGCACCGCCCCCGGCATATTCGGCACGCAGTAATGAATGACCCCATCCACCAGGTAAACCGGGTCGCTGTGGCTCGTCGGACGGGACGTCTCGACGCACCCACCCTGGTCAACGGCAACGTCGATGATGACCGAGCCGGGCTCCATGCTGGCCACCATCTCCCGGGTGACGAGCTTTGGGGCCCGGGCACCCGGTATCAGTACTGCCCCGATAACGGCTTCGGCTCCCTGGACGGCGTTGGCGATGTTGCGGTGGTTGGACATGAGGGTGATGAGGTTGCCGTGAAGAACCTCGCTCAGGTAGCGGAGACGGTCCAGGTTAACGTCGATAAGGATGACCTGGGCGCCCATGCCCAGGGCGATCTGGGCCGCATTGGTGCCGACGGTTCCGGCCCCGATGATCACTACCCGGGACGGGAAGACGCCCGGAACCCCGCCCAGCAGTTTGCCGCGGCCGCCGGCGGGCCTTTCGAGATAGTGGGCCGCAACCTGGATGGCCATCCGACCGGCAACCTCGCTCATGGGGGTAAGCAGGGGCAGCCGCCCGTCCGGAAGCTGCACCGTCTCATAGGCGATCCCAACTATCCCGCTCCGGAGCAGGGCGAGGGTGAGGTTCTCGTCGGCGGCCAGGTGCAGGAACGTAAAAAGGAGCTGGCCGGGCTGAAGAAGGGGGTATTCGACGGGCTGCGGTTCCTTGACCTTGACAACGAGCTCGGCCAGGCGCCAGACCTTTTCGGGTCCGGTTACCACCTCCGCCCCGGCGTCGGCATACGCCTGGTCGGAAAACCCGCTCCCCTCGCCGGCCCCGGCTTCAACCAGCACCCGGTGGCCGGCCCGGACGAGCATTTCAACCCCGGCCGGCGTCAGGCCGACGCGGTATTCCTGGTCCTTTATCTCCTTTGGCACTCCGACAATCATCGTCTTATTCCCCTCCTCGGGCAGGCTGCCGTCATCGGCTCGCCTCGATCATAACAGGCCGTGGACCCGGCCTGCAACGTCCTGTCGGGCCCGGATGTACGCTCCTGTAAATAGCTTCGGCCGGTGGGGCGGAGCTTCAGAGGCCGGGATGCCCTGGCCGGCCCCGAGTTTGCCCTGGGGTCAAAAGGGTGTGCTATAATAGGCTACCCGTCGGCTCTGCAGGTCGTGGTCAGATACATTTGCATCTTTGAAGGAGGGATTTAGGCTGTGCGCTGGTGGGCCCCTCTGGCGCTGGTTGGGATTTTCGGACTTGTTGCCTGCTTACCTTACTCGACCGGGGCTCCCGCACCGGCTCAGACGGAGCAAAGGCCGGTTGTTGTCGGGGCAACTCTGTCGCTCACCGGCGGATTTGCCGATACCGCCAAAGAGATTCGGACCGGTTACGAACTCTGGGCGGATGATGTCAATTCGCGGGGCGGTCTTCTCGGGCGCAAGGTCGAGCTTAAAATTTATGACGATGAGGGCAAGCCTGACAAGGCCGCTCAGCTTCTGGAACGGCTGATCACGGTCGATAAAGTCGACCTGATCCTCGGGGCTTACCCGGGAACCACGGTTGCGGCTCAGGCCCCGATAGCCGAGCGCTACAAGTACGTGTACATCGGCATGGGCGCCCACAGTCCCTCTTTTGAACAGGGCTATCAGTACTTTTTCGGCGGCCCGCCCCTGCTCGGATCCTGGTATCCCCTCGCTTTCCTGGACCTTGTCAAGGCAGTTCGGAGCGGAACTGTTTCCGGCCCGCAGTTCAACACCATTGCCCTGCTTTTCATGAACAATATCATCGGCCAGGATGCCCGGAAGGGCACCCTTGACTTTATCTCCAAAAACATGCCCGACCTGAAGGTCGTGGTTGATGAGCTTTACGACTCGCCCCTGGCCAATGCTGACCCGCTCATTGCCAGAGCCAAGCAGGCTCAGGCCGACATCGTCATGCTTGGGGGCAACCCGGCCGAAAATGCCCTGATGCTCCGGACGCTCAGGGTTCAGGGTTTCCAGCCGAAGGCGGTCTGGGTTTACATCGGGCCGCACAGCCTGCCCTGGGTGAAGGAAATGGGCGAGCTCGGCGAGCTGGTGTTCACCGGGTTCACGGGGGATGCGTCTACGTCGAAGGCGAAGACGGTTGACCAGCTGTACCGGTCCAAGTACAATCAGCCGATTGACCTTTATATCCTGGCCGGGTACAACTACGGCTATGTCCTCGAGGCCGCGGTGAACGGGACCAGGTCCCTGGATAACACGAAGCTCCGCGACTGGCTCAAGTCCAGCGAGGTTGATACGCCCCTCGGCAAGCTCAAGTTCGACCAGCGCGGCCTGCCGCAGCCCATAAGCGTTGCGTACCAGATTCAGAACGGCCAGGTTGTGGCGGTCTGGCCAAAGGGTACCGAGACTAAGCCGGCTATCTTCCGCTAGAATAGGGCGCAGGCCGGCCCGGGCGCAACGCCGGCAAGTGGGAATGCTTGAAGTTCGGTCCGTCACCAAACGGTTCGGAGGCCTCGTCGCCCTTGCCGACGTCACCTTCGCGGTTGACGCCGGCGAGGTCGTGGGGCTGGTCGGACCCAACGGCTCGGGAAAGTCCACCCTCTTCGGTGTAATATCCGGGTTCCTCCGGCCCGATTCCGGCCAGGTCTTTTTCGATGGCCGGGATGTCACGGGCCTTGCCCCCCACCGCATTGCCAAACTGGGGGTCGGCCGGACTTTCCAGATTGCACAACCCCTGCCGGAATTTACGTGTCTCGACACGGTGGCCCTGGGGATCCTCTACGCCAGCGGGGAGCGCAGCCTTCAAACCGCCCGGAAGGCGGCGCGGGAGGTCCTGGAAGAGGTCGGGCTGGGGGCCTTCTGGGCCGCCCGGACCGCCGACCTTACCATGGTAAACCTCCGGCGGCTGGAGCTGGCCCGGGCCCTATCGGTGCGGCCAAAACTGCTCCTGCTGGATGAAGTCTTTGCCGGCCTCACCCCAACCGAAATCCGGGAGGCCACCGAGCTCATAAAGCGGCTCAGGGCGCGCCGGAACCTGACCGTCATTATGACCGAGCATATCCCGGCCGCTATCTTGGAAGTCTGCACCCGGGTCATTGTTCTGGACCAGGGACGAATTTTAGCAGTGGGAAGCCCCGCCGAAATCGCCCGTGACCCCCGCGTCGTCGAGGTTTACCTTGGGCCGGCCAGCGCAAGGGGTGCCGATGCTTGAAGTTAGAGACCTGGCAGTCTATTACGGTCCCTTCCCGGCTGTTAGGGAGGCCTCCATCAGGGTGGAACCCGGCCAGCTGGTGGGGCTGGTGGGGCCCAATGGGGCCGGAAAGACCACGCTGCTCAGAGCGGTCTCGGGGCTCTTGAAGCCGGCGGCCGGTCGGATCCTCTTTGACGGCTTCGACATAACTGGCTGGCCTGCCGAGCGGGTCTGCGAGCTGGGGCTGGTCCACGTGCCCGAGGGCCGCGGGCTCTTCCCCCGGCTGACAGTTCTGGACAACCTCCGCCTCGGGGCCTACCTGCCCCGGGCCAGGGTCGAGATGGACCGCACCCTCAAGGAGGTTTTTGACCTTTTCCCGCGTCTTCACGAACGGCGGCGGCAGCTGGCGGGAACCCTGAGCGGGGGCGAACAGCAGATGCTTGCCATCGGACGGGGCTTGATGGCCCGTCCCAGACTGCTCATTCTTGACGAGCCGACCCTGGGGCTGTCGCCCCGGCTGGCCTACGAAATCCTTGAGCTGGTGAAGCGGCTTAAAACTGAAAGGGGTCTCACCCTCCTGGTTGTGAGCCAGGAGGTGCTTCACCTGCTTAACATTGCTGATTACGCTTTTGTGATGGAGACGGGGCGGATAACGGCGGAGGGCCCCGCTTCGGCACTTATATCTGACCCGAAGATGCGCCAGGTCTACGTTGGCCTTTAGGTTCAAGGAGCCCGGCCGATGAACATCGTCTGGACGTCGCTGATTTCGGGACTGCTGCTCGGCTGCGCCTACGCCGGGGCAGCTGTAGGCCTCAGCCTGGCAATGGGAATGGCCCGGGTTTTCAACCTGGCCCACACGGCCCTCGGCCTGGTGTGCGGTTACCTGGCCTATTTTCTGCTGACCACCAGGGGCATCGACCCGCTGGTTGCGGCCGGCCTTCTGGCCCCGCTGATGTTCCTGGTGGGGCTGGCCCTCTGGCCGACACTGTTCCGGCCCACCGTTCGGGGAGTTGCCGACCCGGCCCTGAGCACGAGTATCCTCACCCTGGGACTCGCCATCGTTATCGAAAACCTCCTGAGCAAGGTGTGGACTCCGAATCCCCGGGTTATCTCCACCGCCTATTCCAATCAGGCGGTAAATCTTTTGGGGCTCACGGCACCGGCCGGCGTGGTTATTGCGGCGGGCCTCGGCTTGGTCCTGGTCCTCGGCATCTACTGGTTTTTGAACAGGACGTTCCTGGGCCTGGCAGTGCAGGCCGTTGCGCAGAATCCCGACGGGGCGCGTTTGGTGGGCATCCGGGCCGAGCTGATGAGCATGCTGGTTTTCGCCCTGAGCGTGGGAACGGCGGCGGTCGGGGGCGTAGGCCTGGCGATGATTTACTCCTTCGGGCCCGCCTCATATTTCGACTGGTTGCTTACCGTCCTGCTCATCGTGGTGGTGGGCGGGGCCGGAGCCATCCTGGGCACCCTGGCAGCGGCCCTGACCGTGGGGATTGTCCTCGGCTTAGGGGGAGCCCTCCTCCCCCAGGCCTGGAACAGCCTCATTCTATTCGGCATGCTCTTTATAATCCTCTTACTCCGGCCTTACGGGCTCTTCCGGTGATGGGACGCCGTGCCGCCCTGCTGAGCCTCCTGGTCGCGGTCCTCCTGGCCGCCTTCCCGTATTCGGCACCGCCCCTCTACGCCCTTTCGTTTTTGACGGTAATGTTCATGTACATCGCCCTGGCCGAAAGCTGGACCATCCTGGGCGGCTACGCCGGTTATGTAAGCTTCGGACACGTTGCATTCTTTGGGGTTGGTGCCTACACCACAGCCCTGCTCCTTCTGCACCTGGGGCTCAGCCCCCTGATTACTTTCCCGGTTGGGGGCCTGACGGCGGCGGCTTTTGCCGCCCTGGTCGGCTACCCGGTGGTGCGGCTCCAGGGGCCGTTTTTCTCAATTGTCACCCTGCTCATTGCCCTGCTGGTCGGCCTGGTGGTCAAAAATACCCCGGCACTGGGCGGGACCACCGGCCTCTGGCTGCCCTTTCCGGACATGCCTATTGAGCTCAACCGCACGATTTTTTACTGGTTGATGCTCCTTGTCGCCGCCGTCACCATCGGGGCGGCCGCCTGGGTCGAAAACAGCAAGCTGGGGCTGGGTCTGATGGCCATCCGGCAGAACGAGGCGGTGGCCGAGGCGGCCGGGATTAACACAGTCCGCCTGAAGCTGATTGCCCTGATCCTGAGTGCCGGGCTGACCGGGATGGTCGGGGGGATTTACGGCTATCTCAGGTCTTACGTGAGCCCGGAAATCGTCTTTGATTTAAATATCGCCGTAACCCTCTTTCTCATGGCCCTCTTCGGCGGCTGCCGCCGCTGGCCGGGGCCCGTGCTGGGAGCGGTTATCCTTTCCGTCCTGGGGGAGTTTCTTACCCTGAACATCGGGGAAGAAATTGCCCGGATCGCCTACGGCCTTTGCCTGGTCCTGGTAGTCTTTTTCCCGGACGGCCTTATCGGCCTGGTCGATAAGGTCCGGATTTCCCGAAAACCAGCTTACAAGGGCGGACATGCTGCTGAAAGATAAGGTTGCGGTTGTCACCGGGGCAGGCCGGGGTATCGGCCGCGCCATTGCCCTGGCCTTTGCCAGGGAGGGCGCCGACCTGGTCCTGGCGGCCCGCTCAGTGGACAAGCTCAATGAAGTGGCGGGCGAAATCACGGGTATGGGCCGTCAGGCCCTGGTCGTTCCCACCGATGTCTCTTCCGAAGAAAGCGTGGCCAATCTGCGCGACCGCACCCTGGAGCATTTCGGCCGGGTTGATATCCTGGTCAATAACAGCGGCGTCGGCGGTCCTTCGGCGCCCCTGTGGGAAATCAGCCCGGCGGACTGGGACGAGACCTTTGCGGTTAACGTCCGGGGGGTTTACCTCTGCTGCCGGGCCTTTCTGCCGGCCATGGTCGCCCGCCGGTCAGGGGTGATTGTCAACATCGGTTCTATGACCGGGAAGCGGCCCCTCGTCAACCGCACCCCCTATGCGGCGAGCAAACTTGCCCTGGTGGGCCTGACCCGGACCCTGGCCTGGGAGGTCGGACCCTACGGTATCCGGGTCAACGTGATCTCGCCGGGTCCGGTTGAGGGGGAGCGGATCGAGTGGGTGGTGCGCCGGCTGGCCGAGGCCCGGGGCATCTCGGTGGAGGAGGCCCGGCGCAGTCTGGCTGAAGCCTCGCCCATGGGCCGCTTTGTTCTGGCCGAGGAAGTCGCCCGGGCGGCCGTCTTTCTGGCGTCGGACCTGGCTTCGGCTATAACCGGCGAGGACCTGAACGTTTCCGCCGGCGTCGTCATGTATTAAGCTCTGCGGTGGAGGTTTGCCGATGGCAAAGCGCATCATCGACCTGAGCCAGCCCATCTACCAGGGCATGTACGTCTACCCGGGACACCTCAAGACGGTGATTTTTGAGTTCCATACCCACGAAGAAACGGCCAAAAACTTTGAGGGCGGCATGTCTTACCGGACCTTTGGCCTGCTCATGAGCGACCACGGCCCCACCCACGTGGACGCGATCTGCCACTTCGACCCCCGACCGGACGCCCCCTGCATCGACGAGATGCCTCTGGAGCTCTTCTACGGGGAGGCCATCTGCCTCGACGTTTCCCACATTCCCCCGCAGACGTACATTACCAAGAAGGACCTGCAGGAGGCGCTGGCCCGGCACAACCTGGAGATCCGGCCCGGCGATATCGTCCTTCTTTACACGGGATGTTATAACCGATACCACGGCACGAAGGAATACTTGAGCCAGTTTCCCGGCCTCGACGGCGAGGCCACCGAGTGGCTCATTGACCAGGGAGTAAAGAACTTCGGGGTCGATTCGCCGACGCCGGATAATCCCATCAGCCGGACGTACCCCTGCCACATGACCTGCCGGGCCCGCCGGGTGCCCCACTACGAAAACCTGGCCAACCTGGACCAGGTCGCGGGCAAGCGGTTTCTTTTCATTGGCTTTCCGCTGCGCATCCGGGGCGGAACCGGCTCGCCGGTTCGGGCGGTGGCTATCCTTGATGAGTGACGGAGGCGGCCATGTCCGTCTACCAGACGCGGCCCTGGCTCAAACTCTATCCGGCCTGGGTCCCGGCCGATTTGCCCATCCCCCAGCTGAGCGCCATTGACCAGTTCCGGGCAACGGCCAGGGAGCATGCCGAGCGCCCGGCCGTCTATTACTTCGATACGGTGTTAACTTACAGGGAGCTGGACCGGCTCAGCAACGCCCTGGCCGCCGGCTTCCGGGACCTTGGGGTCAGCAAGGGCAGTCGGGTGGGGCTTTACCTCCAGAATGTTCCCCAGTTCTGGGTCGCACAGCTGGCGGCCTGGAAGCTCGGGGCAGTTGTGGTCCCCCTCAATCCCATGCTCAAGGCCGAAGAATTGCGGTTTCACCTGCAGGATTCGGGGACAGCGGTCCTGGTCGCCCTGGAGTCGCTTTACGAGCAGGTGGCGGCCGCGGTGGTCCGGGAGATTGGCCTTAAGGCCGTCATTACCACATCCGAGCTCGATTTTCTCGGCGCCGGGCCCCGGCCGACCGTCCTGGCCGGGTCGGTTAAGGCCAGGCCCCGGGACACCGTTGACCTGCTGGAGCTGTGCGACCGCTATTCCGGGGCGGCCGACCCCACGGTCCCGGTCCGGCCCGAGGACACCGCTTACCTGACCTACACGTCGGGCACCACCGGCCTTCCCAAGGGCGCAATGAATACCCACCTTAACGTCGCCTTCAACGCCGAGGTTTACCGGGTCTGGATGCGGCTGGGGCCGGAAGACGTTGTCGTCGGGGCGGCCCCGGTCTTCCACATCACCGGCATGGTCGGCCACCTGGCGGTGGCCGCCTTGACCGGAATGCCTGTCATCCTGGCCTACCGGTTTGACGCCGGCGAAATCTTGCGGCTCATTGAGAAGTGGCGGGGAACGTTCCTTGTTGCGGCGGTTACGGCGTACATCGCCCTGATGAACCATCCCGATATTGGCCGGCGGAACCTGTCTTCCCTCACCAAGGCCTACAGTGGGGGTGCCCCGGTCCCGCCCGCCGTGGTTGACAAGTTCCGGGAGCTTACCGGCATTTACATTCACCACATCTACGGCCTGACCGAAACCACTTCCCCGTCCCATGCGGTTCCCCTTGGGGTCGAAGCCCCGGTGCTGGCCGAGTACGGGGCCCTCTCGGTCGGCCTTCCGGTGCCCAGCACCCTGGCCAGAGTGGTGAGCCTGGAAACTGGGCAGGACGTGGCCGCCGGCGAGCTGGGGGAGGTCGCGATCAGGGGTCCGATGGTCGTACCCGGATACTGGCAGAAGCCGGCGGAGACGGCCCGGGCAATCCGCGACGGCTGGCTTTTCACCGGGGATGTTGGGCTTATGGACGAGGCCGGCTGGTTTTATATCATCGACCGGGTCAAGGACATGATCATCGCCTCCGGCTTCAAGGTCTGGCCCCGGGAGGTGGAGGATGTCCTCTACCGGCACGAGGCCGTCCGGGAAGCCGCCGTCGTGGGGGTACCTGACCCCTATCGGGGCGAGACGGTAAAGGCCTTCGTGTCCCTCAAGCCGGGCTACGAGGGAAAAGTGACCCCTGAAGACCTCATCCAATTCTGCCGGGCCCACCTGGCCGCATATAAATACCCGCGGGTGGTCGAGATCGTCGACGAGGTGCCCAAGACACCAACCGGCAAATTCCTGCGGCGGGTGCTTCGCGACCGAACGGCCTAGGGTATCTGGACCGCGGCCAGCGTCTCTTCGGGCATGGCGCTGTCGCTGATTTTATAGAGCCCGAAGGGTACCGGTTCACCCACGGCCCAGCCCCCGCGCTGGAGGCGCTCGCCCGCCTGACGGGCCCGTTCAACCACCGCCCGGCCGAGGGGAAGCTGGGTTGACTCCCACTGTTGCAGGGCCTTTACCACGTCGTACCTGCAGGCCTCCAGGGCCAGCGCCAGCCGGTAAGCATCTTCGGCCGCCTTGGCCGTTCCGGCCGCGGCATGCGGTCGGGCCCGGAAGGCGGCGTCGCCCAGCAGGCAGACCCGGCCGAAGGCCATCCGGGGGGCCTCCACGTCGAAAATAACTTCGATAAAGGGCTCCCCGGTCAGGCCAATGATCTCGGCAAAGGGCGGCGGGAGTTGCTCCCGGGCGTCGGCGTGAAGCTTTTGCACGTGCCTCTCGGCGACGAAGCCGGCCGGGACCGAGGTTGCGAACCGCTGGCCCCCGCGGCCGACCAGCAGGTCCGCCAGCCCGGCCGCGTCAACATTGCGGTACCAGAGCCAGTTGGTCAGGCGGCGGCCGGGTTCAACGGTCCCGTCCTTGTTGGGAATGGGGTAGGCCAGGGCATGCCCCTGGCCCAGAACGTGGTAGGTGATGGCTTCGTGAAAGAGGCCGAACGTTTCGGGTTTTAGATTCTCTTCGCTCACCGTCCCCCGCCAGGCGACGTAGCCGGCGTAGACAGGCGTGCATTCCGGCAGGAGCAGTCGGCGGCCGATGGAGTTGATCCCGTCGGCAAAGACCGCCAGGTCGCCCCGTTCAACCCGGCCCGTAGCAAAGCGGACGGTGACCCCCGATTCGTCCTGCTCGAACCCGACGCATTCTTCGCCTAAATGATAATGGGTCCGGCCAAAGCAGCTGAGCAATCCCCGGTAAAGGACGTTGTAGGCCGAGGACCACCAGAAAGCCGGCGCCGACGAGACGATGCGGCCCTCGCGGTCCATATACTGGAGGCGGCGGATGGGGGCGCTGGTCTGCCTTACGTCGATTACTTTCTTGGTGAGAAAGTAGCGGACCGTTGCCGGGTTGAGCATGATGCCGGCGCCGCGGTCTTCCAGCAGAACCGGCGCCCGCTCGAAGACCTCGACGTCGCAGCCGATATCCCGGAGCCAGACGGCGGCGCTGAGGCCGCCCAGGGAGCCCCCGACAATAATGACCCTGAGGGGTCGCGCCGGCGCGGCCATGGGCTAGACCTTTACGGTGCACCATTCCCGGCCGAAGTCGCCCAGCCCGTCGCATCCGGCGGGGGTGACCACGACCGTATCTTCCAGCTTGACGTGCCCGACTTCGGGGTGGCGGTACTCAGCCTCAATGGAGATGACCATGCCCGGCTCCAGGACCATGTCGGTGTCGGCATTAAAAACCGGCAGTTCGTTGCTCACAAGCCCGAGGCCGTGGGCGATAAAGTTCCCCAGCTCACCCCATCGGCTCGCCCGGACCGACTCCCAGCCGAGGCGGTGAATATCCCGGCACGGCACACCCGGCGCGATGGCATCCCGGACCCGCCGCTGGACTTCAAGGCAGGCATCGAACAGCTCCAGGGCCAGGGCCGGCGCCTCCCCCATGGAGGCCATCCGGGAGAGGTCTGAAAGATAGCCGTCCAGCTCCGCCACCGTGTCCACGTTGATGATGCGGCCCGGGTCCCAGGTCCGGTCAGAGGGAAAGCGGTTGTAGCTGGGGCCGATCCCGGCGAAGGTGAAGATGCGGTGGATGCCGCGGCTTGTCATCTCCAGCTCCAGCCGGGCCTCCACCTGCCGGGAGGTTTCCCCGGGGCGGGCGGCTTTCAGGGTTGCGTGGATGGCCTCGGCTGCCCGCTCGTGAACCTGCCGCAAAAGTTCGACCTCACGGGGGCCCTTTACGGCCCGCAGCCGTGCCAGGATGTCGGTGGCATCCGCAAAGTTGGCTTCCGGAAGCTCCCGCCGAAGGACATCGAAAGCCTCCACCGGCATGAAGGCCCGCTCGATGCCGATTCGGGCCCCGGCCAGGCCCAGCTTTCGGACCACCCCGGCGGCCGTCTCCGCGACGAGCCCGGCGACCCGGCTCCGCAGTTCGTGGACCCAGTGTCGGTTCTCAATCCACATCGGGCCGAAGGCCTCCAGGGCCTGAACCTCGTCGACATCGGGCACGGAGACCCCCACGTAAAAGGCCTGACCGGGGCCGTTGCGGGGTATCCCCACCACCGGCATGTACTGGGAGAGGCCGATGGGCTCGAGGCGCTTGAAGGTGGGGAGATAATAGCCCCCGGTCAGGTAACGGACGTTGTGCCGGCTGGTGGCCAGAATCACATCGAGGCCAGCCTCAGCCATCAGGCGGTTAAGCTTTTCCAGGTCAAAAGGTGCCATCTGGCAAAGTCCTCCCTTCAGGCTACGACGGGCATGACGTTCCGGGCAAAGCTCTGCAGCACCCGCACCATGTGGTCCGTATCGGTGCAGGCATAAAGGTCAAAGGCCACGTAGTCGGCCCCAAGCCCCCGAACGAATTCGACGTCGGCGGCCACCTGGTCCGCGGACCCCTCGAAGAGGGCCCGGTCGGGTCCGGCCGGCCGGTCGGTCAGGTTGAGCAGGTTCCGGGGGCGGAAGGCCGGCGGGGTGCGGCCGAGCCTTTCGGCTTCGGCCCGCACCATTTCAAGGCCCTGCCTCATCTGCTCGCGGCTGAGGCCCAGCGGGTGCCAGGCATCCCCGGAGGTAACCACCCGCCGGATGGAGGCCTTTGTGACATTAAAGGGCGAGCAGGCCACCCAGACGGGCGGGTGGGGCTGCTGGACAGGCCGCGGGGCAAAGCCGACCTTCTCGAAGGCAAAGTACCGGCCGGCAAAATCCACGGATTCGGCCGCCCAAACGGCCTTTATGATGGCCAGGTACTCGTCGCTGATCCGGCCCCTCTGGTCGAACGGGATGTTCAGGACCTTAAACTCGGCTTCGTCCCAGCCGACCCCCACACCGAAAATCAGCCGGCCGCCCGACACCTGGTCAACCGTCGCCGCCGCTTTGGCCACCGCCAGCGGATTCCGGTAAGGAAGCACGACCACGCTGGTTCCCAGCCGGATGCTGGAAGTCTTTCCGGCCAGGTAAGCGAGCAGAGCCAGCGGGTCCGGCCAGGATGGGCCGTAGTGTTCGACCGTGGCCGGCATGGCCACCACGTGGTCCGGGATGAAGACGCCGTCGAATCCGAGCTCCTCGGCCCGGCAGGTAAGCATCTCAGCGTCCCGAACGGACAGCCGCCAGATGGGCAGGATGATGCCGAACTTCACTTTGCACCTCCTGGTCGAAGGTCACCCTTGTCGGCGGGACCGGGCTTCGTCGACCCAGCGCAGAATCTTTTCCGGGGTTATGGGAACCTCGTTTACCCGGACCCCGAAGGGGGCCAGGGCATCTTCAATGGCGGCGGCCACCACCGCCGGCGTCATCATCCGGCCGCCCTCGCCGCCCCCCTTGATTCCGTAGGGGGTAAACGGCGACGGCGTTTCCTGGTGGCCGAGTTCGACCTTCGGCACCTCCATGGAAGTTGGGATCAGGTAGTCCATGTAACTGCCGGTGAGGAGCTGCCCATCCGGCCCATAAACGTACTGTTCGTAGAGGGCGGTACCCAGGCCCTGGGCGACCCCGCCGATGATCTGACCGTGCAGGGAGCGGGGATTCACCAGGGTGCCGGCGTCATGGACGGCCACGTACTTTAAGAACTTATGCTGGCCGGTCTCGATGTCCACCTCCACCGCGGCAATGTGGCAGGCGTGCCCGACAAAGGGGTAAAAGACGCCCAGGTTTTTCCGGTCGGGGGAGGGCTTGGTGGTGTAAGGGTGGTCGAAGACGAAGTCGGCCTCAAGGCCGCTGTCGACATCCGGGGGCAGGTCCAGCTTGTAAAGATAGGCCAGGGCGGCGACCTCCTGCAGGGTCATGAATTTTTCCGGGGCGCCCCGGGCGCGGATCTTGCCTTCGGCAAACTCCAGGTCCTCCGGGGCGATCTCCAGCTTGTGGCTGGCGATTTTGAGCATCTTCTCCTTGATGCGCCGGGCCGCTCCCTGGATAGCGCCGGCAACCATGACGGTGAAGCGGCTGCCGCCCGGTCCGGTGGCCGGCAGAGCCCGGGCCGTTCCGGAATAGACTACGGTCACCTGGGACGGGTCGATGTCGAACTCCTCGGCCACAAGCTGGGCCGCCATGGTTTCGGGGCTGTTGCCCCACATCGCCTGGGAATAGAGGGTCACGGTCACGTTGCCGGCCGGGTCCACGCTCAGGGTTACGCTTTCGGGTGTCGAGGTCACGCCCGTGGGCTGGTCGAACCAGAACCAGAACTCGGTTGCGCTGAAGACGCTCCGTTCCTGGGCGGTAATCAGCCCGATGCCGACATACCGGCCCTCTTCCCGGGCCCGGCGCTGCATCTCCCGCAGGCCCTGATAGTCGGCAAGCTGGAGGGCCTTCTCGAGAACCCCAGGGTAGTTCCCGCTATCGTACATGTTGCCGGTGGGGATAAAGTACGGGAACTCGTGGGGCTGGATGAAATTTTTGCGCCGGATCTCGGCCGGGTCCATCTTGAGCTCCCGGGCCACCAGGTCCACCATCCGCTCCACCATCCAGTTGGTGACCTCGGAACCGAAGCCGCGGTAGGCGCCCTGCTGGCACTTGTTGGTGAATACGGCGTACAGCTCGTACTGCAGGCTCCTTATCTTATAAGGCCCCACAACCTGGGCCAGGGAGTTGCCGTGGGTCCCGACGCCAAACTGGATGTACGCCCCATAGTCGTCAATGACCTTGATGCGCATGCTGCGCAGGGTCCCATCCCGCATGGCCGCCATCTCGACCTCGTAGATGCGGTCCGACCCGTGGTGGTCCGAAGTCGAGATGTTGTCCAGCCGGTCCTCGATGTACTTGACCGGCCGGCCGACCAGCTTTGCCAGCATGCCCGCCAGGATCGGCACCCGGACCGCCCAGAACTTCGAACCGAAGCTTCCCCCGGCCGGGCACGGGATCATATCCAGCTTGTTGGACGGAATCTTGAGGGTGTTGGCCACCAGGAACAGGAAGTAAGTGAACGTCACCGAGTTGCAGTAGATGGTCAGCATGCCGGTGGCCGGGTTGTACTGGGCCACCGCCCCCACCGTCTCCAGGGGCTGGGCGCCCGAGCGGTGCCAGCGAAGCCGGTCCTTTACCACCACCTCGGCCTCGGCGAAATCCCGCTCGACGTCCCCGAAAACGAAGGTGCGGCTGTAGGCCACGTTCGAGCCCATGGGCTCATGCACCAGGGGTGCCCCGGGTTTCATCGCCTCTTCGGGGTCCACCACCGGCGGCAGGGGCTCGTACTCGACTTCGATCAGTTCGCAGGCATCCTCGGCCGTATACCGGTCGACGGCGACCACGGCCGCCACCGGTTCGCCCACGTAGCGGACCTTGTCCACGGCCAGGAGCCACCAGGTGTGCTTCGACGGGTCCGGTCCGAAGTCCGGCATTGGGTTCGTAAGCTCGGTGACCTCCTTGCCGGTGACCACGGCCAGAACCCCGGGCAGGCTCCTGGCCTTGCTTACGTCGATGGACCTGATCCGGGCGTGGGGCAGGGGGCTTCGTAGAACCGCGGCGTGGACCATGCCGGGCAGGACAATGTCGTCCACATACCCGCCCCGACCCAGGAGAAACCTGGGGTCCTCAACCCGGCGGATGCTTTTGCCAACCCACTTGCGGGCAGGCGCCTGAGTTGCCATCTCTTACACCTCCTTACCGCGCCGGCGCGCCGCCGGCCATCCGGACGGCGGCTTCCTGGATGGCCTCAATAATGAACTGATAGCCGGTGCACCGGCACAGGTTGCCGGCGATGGCCTCCCGAATTTCGTCCTCGGTCGGGTTCGGATTCTCCTGCAGGAACTCGTAGGCCCGCAGCAGCATCCCCGGCGTGCAGAAGCCGCACTGGAGTCCCTGCTTCTCCCAGAAGGCCTCCTGGAGGGGGTGAAACTGCGAATCCCGGGCCAGCCCCTCCACGGTCATGATCTCGGCGCCGTCGGCCTGGACGGCAAAGAGCAGGCACGACCGGACCGTCCGCCCGTTCATGATCACCGTGCAGGCCCCGCAGACGCCGTGTTCGCAGCCGAGATGGGTGCCGACCAGCCCGAGGTCCTGGCGCAGGAAGTCCGCCAGAAGCCGGCGGGATTCAACCGTGGCCTCGTAGGGGGTTCCGTTTACCGTGACCTTGATCCGGTGAACGTCCGCCATCGCAGTTACCTCCTTTCTCTGGCCCGTTCCGTTGCCGCGAGGAGGGCCCGGCGCACGAGAACTGCCGCCACCCGCCGGCGATACTCGGCCGAAGCGTGAATATCCGAGGTCGGCTGGGCTTCCCGGGCGGCCAGCTCCCCCGCCTCCCGGAACCGGTCCTCGGTGGGGGCTGCCCCCTGAAGGGCCGCCTCGGCCTGCCGGGCCCGGACCGGCGTGGGGCCGGCCCCGCAGAGGACCACCGAGGCCCGCTCGACGGTGCCGTCCGTGGCCAGCCTGACCAGGGCCGCAACGCCGACGATGGCGAAGTCGCCGTGCCGGCGGGAGAGCTCTAAAAAGGCGTAGCCCGTTCCAGGCTGTGTAACCGGAATCCTTATCTCGGTCAGCAGTTCGTCGGGGGCCAGGCCGGTGGTGAAGGGGCCGACGAAAAAGTTTTCGGCGGGGACGGTGCGAGTTCCCCGGCCGCTCCGGATAACGAGCTCCGCCCCGAGGGCCACCGCCGCGGCCGGAAGTTCGGCGGCGGGGTCCGCGTGAGCAATCGAGCCGCCGACCGTGCCCCGGTGTCGAATGGTGGGGTGGCCCACCAGCTTGAGGGCTTCAACCAGTAGGGGCACGGCGGCCCGGACCAGGTCCGACCGCTCGGCCTCGAACTGGCGGGTCATCGCCCCAACCGCCAGGGTCCCGTCCTCCCGGCGGATATATGCCAGCTCCGGGATGCGGTTTAAGTCCACCAGGTACCGCGGTTTCGCCAGCCGGAAGTTCATGAGGGGCACGAGGCTCTGGCCGCCGGCCAGGGGCTTGGCATCGGACCCATACCGGCCCAGCAGGGAGACCGCCTCATCCAGGCTGTGCGGGGCAAAATAGGTGAAGGGCGCCGGTTTCATCTGGCCCTCCTGGCGACTTGGTCTGGCCCATTATGAGCCGCTGCACGGGCGCGTGTCAACATTGTGCCGACCGGCACAATCTGCCCGGCGTTAACGCCCCAGGTCCTCTTCGAGGACGGCCACCACCCGGGCCCAGCCGCCGCTCGCCCGGTGAAGCTTCACCGGAAAGGCAAAGACCTTAAAGCCGAAGGGGACCGGAATATCGTCAAGGTGACACAGCTTCTCGATCTGCAGGTATTCCTGCTCCCGGCCGAAGATGTGGGCCTCCCAGACGACGGACTTATCGCCCCGGCGGGCCTCCTCGGCCATGACGTCGAAGGGACGGTCGAGGCCCCAGGCGTCGATGCCGATGACCTTCACGCCCCGGCTGACCAGCCACTCTACGGCCGACCGGCGCAGGCCGGGATGCATCAGGTCGTAGCCCGGTTCGCCGAAGTGTTTCCAGGTGTCCGTTCGGACCAGCACGATATCGAAGGGTTTGATGGTGTAGCCGATGCGCCGAAGTTCGGCCTCCACGTCCGCCGCGGTAATTCCTTCCCCGCGTTTTTTATGGGTCATATTCAGCAGAACCCCATCGCCGAAGCACCACCGCAGGGGAACCTGGTCGATGGTCCGGGCCGGACGGCCGCCGGAAAGCGGACCGTAGTGGTACGGGGCATCCACGTGGGTTCCCGAGTGGGTGGAGAGGGTCACCGTTTCGGCCGCCCAGGCCAGCCCCCCGGGCCAGAACTCGGCTCCCAGCCCAAAGAGCCTTTCGGCCATTTTCACCGACTGGACGTGGTCGCTGTACTCAATCCGGTGCGGAAGGGGCTCGAATCCCGAGGTCTCGTTGGAAAGGCTCTGGGAAAGGTCGATAATCGTAATCCGCTTGCCGTTATGTTCAAAGGTCTCGGCCATGGTTTTATCCCTCCTTCGGAGATTGTCCGGCATCAGTATTATGCCGGTTGCACACCGGCGGACGGCATGCGGGCCATTGGCGGGCCGTCACCAGGCCGGGAGCAGGCCGGGGCAGGTTTCTGGCCGGCAGGAGAGCATCAGCCCTGGGGTGATTTGGGGTTTCTGGCTAAGAGCATGTTTGAGAAGCGCCCTGCCGGATATCCAAGACCGCGTCGTGCCCCGGCTTCCGGGGCAGGATCGCCCGGGTCGGTCGGATATCGACGCTACCGCCGGGGCGCAATCTCGCCCAGCCGGCACTGATAAGCAGTACCGTCCATAGAGAAGCCCAGGCGCGCTTGACAGGGAGCGAACTGATGTGCTAGGTTTGGTTAGCGAGATGGCAGCGAGACGCCGGAAGGAGAGACGAATGCCTGCTGAGCTTTCCCCCCGCCAGCGGCGGGTCCTGGAGTTTATCCGCCGCTTCATTGGGGAGCATGGTTACCCGCCGACGATCCGGGAGATCTGCGAGGCCTGCGAGATAAGTTCGACGTCGGTGGCGAACTACAACCTGCGCCGGCTGGCCGAGGCGGGTTACATCCGCCGGTCAGACCGCCTTTCCCGGGCCATCGAACTCACGGCGGCCGGGGCAAACCTGGTCCCGTTCCGTCTCCGGCCGGCCGGGGCGACCGAGGCCGTTCAGGTTCCCCTGCTCGGGCGGATTGCGGCCGGCCTGCCGATCCCGGTCCCGACGGGCGCCGAAAGCGGCGCGCCCGACCCCGACCTGGACGTATTGACCGTGCCGGCAGAGCTTGTGGGCAACCGCCAGAACGTCTACGCCCTTAAGGTCCAGGGCCAGTCCATGGTTGATGCGCTCATCGACGACGGCGACATCATCCTGGTCCAGCACACCCCGACCGCCGAGAACGGAGATATGGTAGTTGCCTGGTTGCCGGACCGCAAAGAGACAACCCTCAAGCGGTTCTACCTGGAGGGCGACCGGGTTCGCCTCCAGCCGGCGAATCCCCTGATGGAGCCCATTATCCTGCCGGCGGACCAGGTGCAGGTCCAGGGCCGCGTCATTGCCGTCCTGCGCAGGCTGGCCTAGGATCCCATCGCGGCCGCAGTCTGCGCCGTGAGCCAGAGCTCCAGTCCCAGCCAGGCGTCCACCTGCCCGGTCTTAACCTGACGGTCCAGCTCGAGGAGGTCGCTGAGACCCTGTTCGGTTCGCCGCGTGCCCAGCCGGCGGGCCAGGGGCAGGAGCTGGCGGATCTGGCCGGGGAAGAGGCCGGTGGCCTGCTGAACCTCGGCCAGGTCGGCCCGGAGGGGCTGGGTTTGAAGGAGCCGCACCGCCCGGAGCGACCAGGCCAGTGCTCCCACAATATTCTGGGGATTTTCGCCCTCCCGCCGGAGCTGGCGGATAAGCCTCACGGCCCCGGCCCCGTCGCCCTCAGCCACCAGGCGCAGCAGGTCGAAGGCGGACACCGGCACCGTCTCGACGACCAGCCGGCGGATATCGTCCCGGGTTACCCGCTCCGGGCCGGCGTAGAGGCGGAGCTTTTCCAGTTCCAGGTCGATAAGCCGGCGGTCGTAACCCAGCCGCTCGGCAAGGGCTTCCAGGGCCCCGGACTCAAACTCCACCCCGGTCTCCCGGGCCCGGCGTCTGGCCCAGCGGAGGGCCGCATCCGGCCCGGCCGGGGCGAAACGGAGAACTACGGCCTCGGGGGTAGGCGCCGGTTCGGCCTGAAGGACAGCTGATACCAGGTTGACAGGCCCGTCAGGGTCGTCGACAACCCGGCGGCTCAGGCGCAGGTCGGGGGCCAGGCCTTTGAGTTCGGCCAGGAGCCAGTTGTTTTCGGGGGAGGGGTCCCGCTCGGCGCCCGGTTCCAGGGCGATGACGACGACCCGCGGGTCGGCCTGCAACAGAACCGCGGCAAGCTCCCGGGCCCGGTTCCGGCCCTGCCCGCCGCCGGCCGGTCCGTCCTCCGTTTCAGGCCGCCGGCCCTTCGCGGCGGACCCGACCAGCCGCCGGACCAGCACGATGCGCCGGGCCGAAAACATGGGCAGGCTGAGCAGGTGGGGAACCAGGTCGGCGGCCTTAAGTTCCCGCCCGTCCGGGGTGTGGACCTCGTCCGCGGCGGCCGTGTGCTGGAGCCGGCGGGTGAAGAGCTCGAGGCTGTAGTCGTCGCCGGTGAAAATCCAGAGCCGCGGCATTCAGAAGGCCATTTCCCGGCAGTCGGGGGGAACAATCAGCCGGGGCTCGGTAACGGCCTGGACCTCTTCCGGGGTCCAGCCCGGGGCGACCTCCCGCAGAACCATCCCGTCCGGGGTGACCTCGATGACGGCCAGGTCGGTGATGACCAGCTTGACGACCCGCCGGCCCGTGAGGGGGTAGGTGCATTCCCTGAGGATTTTGGGCCGGCCCTGCCGGTCCCGATGTTCCATCAGGGCGACGACCCGTCTGGCGCCAGTCACCAGGTCCATGGCCCCGCCGATGCTGCCGATGCCCCGCTCGGGGACCATCCAGTTCGCCAGGTCGCCCTTCTCCGAGACCTGCAGGGCGCCCAGAATGCAGACGTCGATGTGGCCGCCCCGAATCATCGCAAAGGAGTCGGCCGAGTGGAAAAAGCAGGCGCCCGGCAGCATCGTTACGTACTGCCCGCCGGCGTTAATGAGGTCCGGGTCCCGTTCGGGGCCCTCGGCCAGGGGTCCGTAGCCGAGCATCCCGTTCTCGGCCTGGAGGATGACGCCGGGGTCGATGAAGTTGGAGACGAGGGTCGGCAGGCCGATCCCCAGGTTCACGTACATGCCCGGCCGGAGCTCCCGGGCGGCCCGGACGGCCATAAGTTCGCGGCTAATCCCAGGTCTGGAAGATAGCTGGGTCATTGTAATCCCTCGGGCAGATTACGAGTCTGTCGACGTAGATGCCCGGCGTAACGATGGCTTCCGGGTCGAGCTCCCCCGGCTCCACAACCTCTTCCACTTCGGCGATGGTTACCCGGGCGGCCGTCGCCATGACCGGGTTGAAATTCCGGGCTGTCCGCCGGTAGACCAGGTTGCCGAGCTTATCGGCCTTGTAAGCCTTAATGAGGGCGAAGTCGCCGTGCAGGGCGGTCTCGAGGATATATTCCCGGCCGTTGAAGACCCGTTTCTCCTTCCCCTGCTCGACGACGGTGCCGACGCCTACGGGGGTGTAGAAGGCGGCGATTCCGGCCCCGGCCGCCCGGATCCGCTCAACCATCGTTCCCTGAGGGGTAATCTCCACTTCAGCCAGACCCTCCCGGAAGAGCCGCTCGAAGTGGGTCATCCGCTCGCGGGAGGCCCTGACCGGGAACGACCCGATGAATTTCTTAATCTGGCCCGTCTCGGCCAGCAGGTCCAGGCTGTCCCCCAGGCCGATGTTGTTGGCCACGATGGTCAGGTTCTTCACCCCCCGGTCCCGGAGGGCCCGCACCAGGTTGTGGGGGTGGCCAACGTGGCCGAAGCCCCCGACTAAAATCACGGCCCCGTCGAAGACGTCAAAAAGGGCGTCGAAGGGTGTCGGGTAAATCTGCGGCGGCATGGCTTCTGCCCTTGTTCGGTCGGAGTCTTGCGCTCATCCCAGGAAAAGGGGTGCCAGCAAGAACGCCACCGTAGTGATAATAGCAAAGACGGCGAAAAAGATCAGGCCGTAGCCGACGATATGCCGGAACTCGACCTTGGTCACTCCCAGAAGGGGGATCGCCCAGAAGGGCTGGATAACGTCGGTGGCCATGTCGCCCCAGGCGTAGCTGATGACGGCGGCCGGCATGCTCACCCCGACGTTCTTCGCCGCCTCCACAACGTACGGCGCCTCAATGGCCCACTTGGAGCCTCCGGATGGGACGAAGTAGTTGAGGATGCCCGAGTACCAGTAGATGATGACCGGGTAGGTGGCCGGGGTTGCAATGGCGGTGAACCAGTCGGCGATCACCTTGGCCAGGCCGGAGTCCCGGATGATGCCGAACATGCCGGCGTAAAACGGGAACTGGATCACCACGCCCCAGATGTAGCTTGAGGCTTCGGCCGCCGACTTAAGAAAGGACGCCGGCGTCCAGTGGAGCAGGATGCCCAGGGTGAGGAAGAGGAAGTTCACCGAGTTAATGTTGATTCCCCCGAAACCGCGGGTACCGAAGTTATAGATGAGCCAGACGATGGCAACGGCCGCCACGGCCAGGTTCACCACCGGGCTGTAATAGACCCGTTCGGCGAAGGTCGCCGCCGGTTTCCGGCCGGCCTCCTCGACGGCGGGCTCGGCCAGCAGGGCGGGGTCCACCTCAACCGTATCTTCGGGGCGGGGGTGAAGCAGGGCCGCCAGCCCGGTCCAGACAACCAGCACCACGGCGGCCAGTCCCAGGTTAAAAGGGGTAAAAATGGTCGAAGTGACGGGCACGATTCCCATCTGCTGTTCCATAAAGTGGCGGGGTGTGGCCACCAGCAGCGGGGCCGAGCCGGACAGGCCCGAATGCCACATTCCCCCGAGGCCCAGGTAGGCACAGCAGACCAGCAGGCCGTAGTCGACGCCCCGCTGGCGGCGGGCGACTGCCCGGACCAGGACGGCGCTGGCGATGAGGCTGAGGCCCCAGTTAATCCAGGCCAGGACCATCGAGACCAGCGCCGTCAGGGCGACAGCTTCCCGGGGATTACGGGGGAGCCCCGCCAGCCAGTTGAGGAGCCGCCGGACCGGCGGCGAAGTTGACAGCACGTAGCCGGTGACGATAATCAGGCTCATTTGCATGGCGAACTCGAGGAGCACCCAGAAGCCGTTGCCCCAGTGCTGGATGAGGGTGTAGACCTTTGCCGGGGTCGGCGCACCCGGGGCAGCGACCAGGGCCAGCAGGAAGGTGATAAAGGTCAGAATTACGGCGATAATCCAGGAGTCGGGGACATACTGGGTGCTCCAGCGGGTCAATGCGGTCGCTAGACGCTGCAGCATGACACACCTCCCCCCTTTCGCTGGTAGATTTTAGTCACACGCGGCATATAGTTTCAAAATTTGGGGTACCTGGTTGCGGCGTTGAGGTCGGGCCTGAACCGCTGGCCCCTCTGCTGGCGGGGAGCTGAGAAAGCCGCCATTACCTGGACAGTGACGGCCGCGCCTGGGCTGGGGGGAGAGATTCGAGGGTGGGGGCCCCATTGGGCGCGGGGCAGGCCGGACCGGAACACACGGTACCCGGCCGGGCGCTTGCCGCCGGGTGCGGACCTGGCCGGGGCCGGCCGACGGGACGGCCTACGGCTAAGAGCCCGTCAGACCCATCACGGCATTGTAAGCATTCAGGCGGCCGGAGGACCAGTACGTCCCCGTGCCTGCGATCTTATCGGCCCCGTTCTCGATGCGGCTGCGCACACAGGAGTTCGTTGTGCAAGCTCCCGTTGACCAGACCAGGCCGGCGACCCCGGCCACGTGGGGGCTGGCCATGGAGGTGCCGCTCAGGGTACCGTACCTGACACCGAAGCCCCAGATGCGGTTTGAATGGTCGGGCGCGGTGGAGAGGATGCTGACGCCGGGGGCGGCGATGTCCACCCAGGAACCGTAGTTAGAAAACGAGGCCTTATTATCATTCTGGTCGGTGGCGGCCACCGCAATGACGTTTGAATAGTAGGCAGGATAGCTGGGTGAACTGGAGCCGGAGTTTCCGGCCGCCGCAACCAGCACCACGCCTTTGCCCCAGGCGTAGTTGACCGCGTCTTCAACGGTGCTGGACCCCGTCGAGCCGCCCAGGCTCATGTTGATGACCTTGGCGCCGCTATTGGCCGCCCAGACGATGCCGTTCGCAATGGCCGACCAGGAGCCGCTCCCGCTGTCGTCAAGGACCTTCACGTTGTACAGCACGCAGTTGGGGCACGTCCCGGCCACCCCCAGGCCGTTGTTTGTTGCGGCCGCGGCGCTGCCGGCCACGTGGGTCCCATGGCCGTATTTATCGTCAACCGTCTTGCTCGTGGTAAAGTTTACGTTTCTGGCAATCTTGACCTGAAGGTCTTCATGGCTCTGGTCGATGCCGGTGTCCAGAACGGCGATGGCCACCTGGGCCGTGCCGGTGACGACCGCCCAGGCTTCGGGTGCCTGAATCTTCGGGTACTGCCACTGCTGTGGATAACGGGGGTCGTTGGGAGTCCAGCTTGACTGAATGGCCGAGTAAAAGCCGTTAACCTCGGCGAACTCGACGTTGGGGTTGCGCCGGTAGGCCTCAACGGCCGCCCGCTCCCGGCCGGGCGGCACCCGCACGACCTGAACGTTGATACCCGGGATCACCTCCCGGGGCTCGCCGCCCGCCTGCCGGTGGGCGGCCGCAACTTCGGCCCCCGGGGTCCCCGGCCGGAATTTGACCAGCACCTCGCCCGGGACGAACTCGTCCGCCGCCAGAGACGGGGCCGTCCCGGCCGGCGGCGCCAGCAGGGCGGCCAGCACAATGACGGCGACAACCGCCCAGAATCCCGGGTTAAATCGCCTGTTCACGCAACACCCCCTGTTTTTAATCGGGCCCCGCAAAAGAAGCGGAGCATCCTGCCTGTGCCAGCTTTTCGCTCCGGCCGTCCCGTCGCTCCGCTCTTTCGTTTTAACGATAATACAGGGGAGCACGGCCGTCAAGGGTACCGGCCGGTACTTTGGTAGCTAAATTCGCGGAAACCGGGTCCTGGACCCCTCGGCGTGGTCCCAATCGGCCGTCGTGGGGATGTTGTCCGGTAAAATAATCAGGGGGCTCTTATACCAGTTCCTGGAGCATAGTTCGGAGAAGGTGTATACTTGGCCGTAATCCCGGGTGAGGAGGTTACGGCCATGGGCGGACGAAAGCTGGCTATTCACTGGCATGAGACCGCTGAGGAGCTTTTAG